>OGEP01000032.1_pt1 | contig 224425 bp, 189 predicted proteins | sample 1570721 | NCBI WGS metagenome assembly OGEP01 (sample SAMEA2582131, study PRJEB24529) | metagenome | biome: Human gut stool | place: China | collected 2011 | reverse complement strand
GGCAACCTGGGAATGTAAAAGGCATTGGTAATTAGATGATCACTGCTCAAGCAACTGCGGCTGTTTGAGTAAATCGTCCGTATCTATGCAAATTGTGGTTCAGGCACTCAATACTGGGGTGTTTGCCCACAAGCCATCGACTTTAGCCGATGGTGGTTGACATTACAGTCGTTCCAACGCATGGTACTTCAAAATATCATCATCGCTCAATAAGGTGTTTTGTCCTTTTGCATGCGCGATGCTCCAAGGGGTTCCCGGCCGACGCATCAGATTATCCGTCTCATGGTTCCAGACATCGTGCTGCTGATAGTATTGACCGTATTTTTGCGCCGTTTCGTTAATGATGTCAATAATGTGCTGGGCATCATCAAGCGCGACGACCTTTGGCATGAAGTCATAGTTATCAGCCAGCTTATCGGTATATTTGTTGTCGCGGTATACCGATCGCTGTTCAAGCTGTGATCTGGTTTGTAGTCTGCAATTTATTTTTTGGTGCAATTTGAGCTGATTTTGCACCGAAAACAGAATCGATACACCGCTGAATCTAATCATGATATCATTAGCGGTCTCAAAATGCTCAAATTGGATCATACCGGTTACTGCTTAATTCTGCCTGCCACCACCGATTAAAATCAGCGACTAACCATAAATTGCCATCCTAAACTGCCATAATTGTACATTTTCAAATTGCCATTTCTGTACAATTTTTAATTGCCTTTGACAGCCACTTACGAAAATAAAAAATATCATCCAACTACAAACGCCAATCACGTTTATAATCGGATGGTAACAATCTAAAATCTAAAAGATCCTAACTTAATTTAAACTCCGGGTAGTAGCGCTCAATCAGGTCAATGGCATGGTTGGAGATTTCGATCCCATCATAGGCCTGGCGATAGTAACGAATCAGTCGTTTGAGCCGCCAGTTGAGTTCATCTTGGTTGTAGTAGTTCAAGGTGAAGACATCCGCTACATCAAATAACGGCTCTGGCAGCATTGTTCTAAAATCATTCAATTGATCGTCTGAGCGTTTCAGATCGCGACCAAATTCCTTTAAGGCATCAACGCCACCAACATTTTCAACAATTCCAAACCCTTTGCCGGCAATAATTCGTGGTAGATTCTTGGCACTCAGCTCATTTTGATCGTCTAGCTGCTCAATTTTCAGCTTGATTTCCCAGCCATCGCCAAAGTCATAGCGGAATAAGAATTCATCTCCGACATTAAAGTAGTTGAGCTGGAAATCATTTAAGCCAACGTACTTGATCTTGGGTCCGCCTGGAAAACTTGGTATTATGCTGTATTCTTCAGGATTGTTCACCATCACCACGAGACCGTCATCAGATTGGTAAGTGAAGTCATACTGATGCTCCGCGTACATTTCAAACATAATTTCCAGATAGTATGCCAGCTCAGTAATTGGAAGATTCTTTTTGATCTTGAATCGCCGCCAGGTTGCGGGTGATCGAAAGTCTTTCAGTGTAGCCTTAATTATATAGGCTGGGATTGGCTTTGCCATATCAGTTTCCTCCAAATATTTGCCTTTGCAGCCACTGTGTTCTAAAGCTTTTGAACTGAGTATATCATAAGGTACCTGCCTGCTGAAATCATAAGCCATAGCAATGAAAACGCTCTATCCAGTTGCTAATGATGGCCCAGCACGCTAAAATTAATATATAAATACATATCTTTCTAGCAGATTTTACACACTAAAGGGCTAGGTGCTTGATTGCGCCTAACCCTTTTCTGTTCATTTTAAAATATGTATAACTTAATTTTTACTATAGCTATTAGCAATATCTTGAGCATAACTAGTAGCATCAGGATAAATGAAGCTCTTGCTAATGCCAATATTGCTTAGTTCTTTTCTGATTTGCTCTTTCATGCAGCAAGGAATCGTAAAGACAATTGCCTTATCCTTTCCGGTATGTTCATCCCGTCTAGTATAAAGCAAAGTATTAATAAGGCGTTGAGTCTTTGTCAAGATTGATTCAGTACCTATCCCTTCATCATCAAAAATAAACGGAACCAGCATAAACAGTCCTTGTTGATTCTTAATTCGTTGATCAATAATTCTTGGAGTAACGATTTTAGGCAGATACATTTCCACAGGGTTGATAATATGGTCAAAATTACCACTGTCTCTTTCAATCGCATGATATAAACGAATAGTAGGAACTGCATTGTTAAAGTTATCATATTTATGTAATAATTTGCCAGCATCACAAGACAAGCTCGAATAATCAATTCCTTTATTTAAGGCTTTCAAATAGTCTAAGTAGGCTTTTCCCCATACTTCTTTATCACTCTTACTATGCTTACTAAGCTGTTGATAAAATTTTGTAACTTCAGTTATGAAATCCTCGCTGTCCGTTTGCTTCATTCTAGCCAAAGACGTTTCAATTTCAATCTGATCACTAAACGAATCACGCTTAGCAGACTTAATCTTTAAAATTTTATGATCTTTGGAACTGCCATGAGGGATTACTGCCAATTTGTCTAGTTCAAAAGTGAAAGAGGCAGCTAACGCTTTATCAACAAGCTCTTCATTATAAAAGTTATTAAAAACATATACCACACCGTCTTTTTCGCCTTTATCTTTATTCTCATTTTGGGTTTTGTTTTCTTTTTTATCGTCATCCTCCTCAACAGCAAAATACAAAGCTACCAGTGCATTAGTCGTTAAATCCAATAATCTAGTAGGCAATTGATGGTGCTGCATTAAGGCCAATCTATCAACATTATTTTGACAATCTTTGAACAAATCAGGATACTTAGCAATAAAATCATTAATCATATTTGCTTCATGTCCATAGTATTCATTATTACGAAATAAACTAGGACATGTATTTCCATACTTAACCTTGCCTTGTCCACGGAAATATAGTTCCCTTTTACCATCATTTCTCAGTTCTTTAGCCTGATCTCTCTCAGAATTATTCTCCCTACAAACATTGTTTTTTTCAGAATCACTTTTCTCGTTAGCACTATTTTCTTTTTTCAATATCAAATAGAGTTCTTCCACTTTTTTTACATAATCAGCTAAACTAGTAATCTCATTATCTTCAAAATATTGATTACCTAAGTTTTCAAGTTTTAATTCGTGCATACTTATTCCTCCCAACCATTTAGTTTATCCATTAATATATACCAATTATATATTAAGCGCTTACATCACGAAACAAACTTAAGTTAGACATCTAAATTTAAATTCATGCAAGCTAATAGTAGCTACTTACAAACTGCTTCCTTAAACTGCCATAATTATACATTTTGAAATTGCCATTTCTGTACAATTTTCAATTGCCTTATATGTATGCGCTTTCTTAGATAGCTAATAAGCACCCTTCTATACGCGAGTCATCTCATGTATAGAAGGGTGTTTTCAATTATTAATAATTGTCTTGAATCTGGTTCATAAATTCCTGTAAAGCAGTTTGCCACGTTGTAATGGTAAATCCAGTGGCTTCCGCTTTTTTCAAGCTCATAATGGAATGACGTGGTCGGTATGCCTTTTGCGGATATTCTTCAGAGGTAACTGGAACAACCTCTACGTCCTTATCTTTCAAAATTTCACAGGCAAATTCATACCACGAGCAACTGTCTTCATTCGACAATTGATAAACGCCATATTCACAATGATGATCAACCAGATACGTCATAAATTCTGCCAATGTCCGAGTCCAGGTCGGGCGGCCAACTTGATCATTAACTACTGTCAAATGATCATGATCCTTAGCCAGGCGCAACATTGTGTAGACAAAGTTCTTGCCATATTCGCCAAAGACCCATGAAGTCCGAATGATGTAATAATCAGTCATGGCAGCTTGAATAGCCTTTTCTCCAGCCAGCTTGGCTTTGCCATACTCATTTTTAGGATTGGTAGGATCGTCAACCTCATACTCGCCCGTCTTAGTACCATCAAATACATAATCCGTGCTAAGGTAAACCAGCTTGGCACCAACTTTAGCTGCTACTTCAGCCAAGTTGCGAGTGCCCTCTTCATTTACCCGCCAGTTAATTTCCTTACCTTCGTCTTCAGCCTTGTCGACTGCCGTATAGGCCGCACAATGATAGATTACTGCTGGCTTAAGAGCCGTTACCTGTTCTTCAACTGCTTGACGGTCCGTAATATCCATATCCTTGGCATCACGTGCATCATAAGCAATTCCGCGTTCATCCATTAAATGACGCAATTCAGTCCCTAATTGACCATTTGCGCCAGTAATTAAGATTTTTGACATACTTATTCTTCTTTCGAAAATTTTATTAAACTATTTATATACTTCTGTTGTTTTATATATGGGTATAGAAATAATGCAAAACCTAATAAGAAAGGTAGCATATTCCTGGATGATATATTCTTATAAAAACAAATACATATTGCAATTAAAAACATTGTTGCAAAACTTCTATACATATTACTAGTTTCTGACAAAATACTTATTTTTGAATCCTTTTTCTCTGCTTCTATAAATAATTTATAATTCTGTTGCTTGCAACATCTTAATAAATTACAAGGCTTCTTTATTACTATTGAACCTAACCTATTGATTATTAGACCAACAAAATAAGCAAGTACAGCAACCCATAAATTATTTAGATGAGTAATGTCAAAATTCAAAAAGTATTTCATTCCTATAATTGAAATCATACCAGGTATAAAGTTAGCAATGATATTGTATGATGAAATATTATTCGCAATTGACTCCAAGGATTTTCTCCCAAAATAAATTTATTTCTATTTTTTAATGTTGAACTTAATTTGGTCTACAAAATCACATACGATCTCGTTCTTTAATGTGTAAAGTATCGTTACATATGCCAAACCCGAAGAAACAACTGACATAAATAAGCGTAAAATTAAATTAGTTATAAACAGTTGACAACACCAACATAGAGCTATGACGAATATACTAGCCAAAAAAATCTGCTCGATATTTTTAACCGTTCTCATATCATTAAATATCCCTAATAAAATATCGCGCCCATAATATATCATTAATGATAAAGTAGTAAATTCTGCTATTACGGTGGTTAGTGCAGAACCATTCTCAGAAAAAATAGGAATTAGAATAAAATTCAATCCTATATTTACTCCTGCACTAATTATGGTACTTATTAAAGATTTATTTTCCCTTTTAGCAGGTAATAGTACACATTGATTCACAGTTCCTGCTAAAGCACTAAAAAGTAGTGCAAAACATAGAATTCTTAAAGACGATACTGATCTCAAATAATTATTTCCCGATAATAACTTAACAATATCCCCACTTACCATGAATATCCCTAATATAGCAGGAATATAAAGAATAAAGATAATATTTATTACTTGTTTTAATAATCTATAGTATTCTCTCATCCGTTTTTTCCCCATTAGCATGGCCAATCGGGGAATGACGACAGCAGTTACGGATATTAAAGTACTATTAATCACGTTATATATTCTTGTTGATGCACTATAAATCCCCACAACATAATCATTTTTAAGAAATCCTAAAATAGTTATATCTGAACTAGTATATATTTGTATTGCAGCATTTGATGCAAAAATTATTAAAATTGGTGGCAAATATTTGGGCCAATCAATCTTAAAATTGATTTTTATATCACAAAATTTCTTAGCATGAAAAAAGTTTAAAATATTAGATCCAGCAGTAGCAAAGACTGTTATCGCCACATAGTTCAAATAATCATCAGTATTTCTAACGAATATAAACAATAAGATTATTGAGATAACTTTAAAAATAATATTTCTAGCTGTAATGTATCCATATTCTTCAAAAATTATATACATCCAGTCGACACCTAACGTCGTGAAAAAAATTTGAATACTAAATATTAAAATTGCAACTATATATCTATGTAAACTAGGAATAAGTAATAATAATAGTAATAAAAAATATGAGATGAATGTTGATATTAAGTTTACTGTAAATATTTTACTAGCAAATTCGCTAATTTTTTTCGATCGTCTCTTAGTTTCGCACCTTCACGAACTGCAAAAGTACTTATACCCAACGCTGCAATCATTAAGAAATAACTATTTATCGAACTCGCAAAATTATATTTACCTACTCCATCAACTGACAAAACCCTAGAAATATATGGAAAGGTAATCAAGGGAAACAGCATATTTAACATACTTTGCAATCCATTAAAAATTGCATTTAAACCCAAAGATTTATTTTTCAATAAACTTCTCCTTTAATTCGAGTTCTGCAAACGTTTGACAATTTCTTTAGCTTGTTCAACACTCTCAATTTTTTGATACATAATTTTTTTATTCTTTAATATGATTTGTGGATTTAAATGTTCATAGTTAATTTTTAATAATTCTTGAATTATTTCTTTTGAAAACCTATATTTCAAAATTTTTGCTGGAACGCCACCAACTATTGCATATGGCGGAACATCTTTAGTAACTACTGCCCCTGCAGCAATAATTGCTCCTTGACTAATATGTACACCAGATAAGATGGTTGCTCCATATCCTATCCAAACATCATCATCAACTATAATGTCACCTTTAGAAATCGCATCAATGCCATTCATAAAGTAAGACTTAAATGGATATGTAGAAACTAAATTAGTTGGATGATCCAACCCAGCTAAAAAAGTAACATTTTCTGCAATACTACAGAAATTACCTATATTTAATCTATTATTAGTAATCGCATGAAAATCAATAATACCGTAGGAATAATTTCCAATACTAACATTTTGCATTGGAAAAAAGTTAGCAACCGTTGTGAAATTATTCGGATTTCTTTTTCGCCATCTTTTTTTAAATCGATAAAAAGCTAATCGATCTTTTAATGTAGACATACTTAACTTCCTCAACTTAACCTTTTAAATCATTACTAATGTTGGCCAACATTTCAGCTTTCCTAACAGATTTTTTTGTGAAGTCTCCTTTGGAAATATGTATTGCTATACTTAAAATGTTATTTCTATATCTAGTATACTGATCTCTAGAAATTGAGCCGATTTTTTGAGGAATTTCACTAAGACTATTAATTAATATTCCACATTCATTTTCTCTAACAAACTGCGCCATAGCAGACTTGCTGTAAACAATTACTGGCATACCGCATAAAGCATACATTGAAAATTTATGAGGACTCACAAAGTTATAATATTTAGCATTATCATCCTCATCATTAATGTTTACAGAACTGCCATTCCAAACTAATCCCCAGTCTCCTTTCAATTTCTCAATACTTTCCTCTGCTGAGAAACCACCTTTATAGATTACATTATGTGGTAATCTATTACTTACTTCTCCCTTGCCATAAACATAATACTGTAATTTCCCAATATCTTGATATTTAAGTTTAGTTAAAAAGCCTGATTGTTTATAACTCAAATTTCCACCATAACAAATGACATTATTGCTATAATGCGATATCACATCTTTGATAGTTGAATTTGTCAAAAAATCTAATACGTTCATTTCCACAGTTGGTTTCTCTACACCAGAATTTTTTAAAAATTTTGACATATTATAATTTTGGGAAATTATGCAAGTTGCTAAACTCAAGCGCTCTAATTCCCTCTTTTTTTCTTGTAATGAAAAATTTCTAGAGTATCTGATTACATCAATATCTTCTATAAGAGGAATAATTTTTACGTTCTTTTTCGCTAAAATTTTATAAACTAGCTTTCTAGAGAGCTTGGGGGTTACTTGATCAATATAGATTACTATCGAATTATTTTTTATATGTAAAAGATTTATATAATCTTCTAAATATTGAAAGATTAATTTTTTCTTACTATATCCCTCATGGACATAAACAGGTTCAAAGCCTAACTCATTGCATGTATTAATGATATCTCTAGGAAATTTATTTCCTGCAAACATACCATTTTTATCCATTTTCGGACCAATAATATAATTCATTCATAGATACCTTTCATTTCTATATAAAAATTTCTCCTACCCCAGTAACGAGACCTTCATAAGAGAAATTCAATTCATCTATGTGTTATCAGTTTTTATTGACCATTCTTAGCATACTTGGCTTCCACAGTGGCTTTTTCCGCTTCCCACCAATCACGGTGTTCGGTATACCACTTGATCGTGTTCTTCAAGCCTTCACGGAAGTCCGTGTACTTAGGCTCCCACCCCAGCTCGGTCCGCAGCTTAGTAGCGTCAATCGCATAACGCAGGTCATGGCCGGGACGATCCTTAACGTGATCATAGGCGTCTTTAGGCTGACCCATCAGTTCCAGAATCAATTCCAGAACCTCTTTATTGTTCTTTTCGCCATCGGCACCAATCAAGTAAGTCTCGCCAATCTTGCCCTTGGTCAAAATCGTCCAAACCGCTCGTGAATGATCATTGGTATGAATCCAGTCACGCACGTTCTTACCTGAGCCATAAAGCTTTGGCCGAATGCCACTCAAGATATTGGTAATCTGCCGCGGAATAAACTTTTCGATGTGCTGGTAAGGACCATAGTTATTTGAACAATTGGAAATCGTTGCCTTTAATCCAAAAGAACGAACCCATGCCCGTACCAGCAAGTCAGAGCTGGCTTTGGATGATGAGTAGGGGCTGGATGGACGATATGGTGAATCAGGCGTGAATTTTTCACCCGGACCTTCACCGTGACCAGGCAAGTCTTCCCGCAATGGCAGATCACCATAGACCTCATCAGTCGAGATATGGTGGAAACGGACATCATACTTGTGGCAAGCTTGAATCAGCGTGTAAGTGCCGACAATATTGGTTTGAATAAATGGATCCGGATTCTGCAGTGAATTGTCATTATGGCTTTCAGCCGCGTAGTGAACCACGGCATCAGCTTTTGAAACCAACTGATCAACCAGTTCTTTGTCACAGATGTCGCCAACTACCAGCTCCACACGATCAGTTGGCAGTCCCGCCAGATTGGCCTTATTGCCGGCATAAGTCAGCTTGTCCAATACCGTGATATGTTCTACTTCCGGATGGTTGTTAACGACGTAGTGAACGAAGTTGGAACCAATAAAGCCGCAGCCACCCGTTACGATAATATTCTTAAATTCCGTCATGCTCGCGTCTCCTAGATTTCACCGTATACAAACGGATTGTCCTTTTCGAATTCCGTCAGGGTTGGCTGCTTGGCATCTTTTTCGGAAGTAATCGCCTTGTCAAATTCAATTGGCCAGTCAATGTTGAGTTCAGGCGTCTTAAACGAGATTCCACCATCAGCTTCAGCATCGTAGTAGTTGTCGCACTTGTAGACAAAGTTGACATTGTCAGTCAGCGTCAAGAAGCCGTGCGCAAAACCGCGTGGTACCAACAGCTGACGATGGTTGCTGGCTGAAAGAATGTAGCCTTCCCACTGCTTGTACGTTGGTGAGCCTTTCCGCAGATCAACAATGACATCCAAAACCGCGCCGGTAACCACGCGGATCAGCTTGGTTTGCGCGGCCTGACCACGCTGAAAGTGCAAACCGCGTAAAACACCGGCTTGAGTGGACAGTGATTGGTTATCCTGAACAAAGTCAAAATCAATGCCAGCAGCTTTAAAATCACGATCGGAGTAGGTTTCCTCAAAGAAGCCACGGTGATCGCCAAAGACGGCTGGTGTGATAATCTTAACGTCTTGTAATTTTGTTGTTTGAACGTTTAATTTACCCATAGTCTATTTCTCCTCTGCCAAACGCAATAAGTACTGACCATAGTCGTTTTTCTTTAATGGCTGTGCCAGTTTAATTAATTCTTCTTTATTTATGTATCCCATCCGGTAGGCAATTTCTTCAATTGCGGCAACCTTCAGATTTTGCCGTTTCTCAATCGTGGCGATAAAGTTGGCTGCTTCCAGCATTGAGTCATGCGTGCCAGTATCAAGCCAGGCATAACCGCGCCCCATCAACTGTACGTCCAACTGACCACGTTTTAAGTACTCTTTATTGACGTCAGTGATTTCTAATTCGCCCCGGGCTGATGGCTGAATGTGCTTAGCAATCTCAACGACATCGTTATCATAAAAGTAAAGCCCGGTCACTGCATAATTGCTCTTAGGCTGTTTTGGCTTTTCTTCCAGTGAGAGGGCGTGCATATTTTCATCAAACTCAACGACGCCAAAACGTTCTGGGTCATTGACATGGTAGCCAAACACCGTTGCCCCACTCTCTTTTTGCGCGGCATTTTGAACCAACTTGGAAAGTCCCGAGCCATAGTAGATGTTGTCGCCTAAAACGAGGGCAACTGAATCATTGCCGATAAAATCTTCACCTAAAATAAATGCTTCGGCTAAGCCATTCGGGTGTTCCTGTACTTGATAGGAAAAGCTCATCCCGATTTCCGAACCGTCCCCCAACAGTTCCTCAAATAACGGCAAATATTCTGGCGTTGAAATTACCAAAATCTCACGAATCCCTGCCAGCATCAAAGTTGACAATGGATAATAAATCATCGGCTTATCATAAACTGGAATCAATTGCTTAGAAATGCCGCGTGTAATTGGGTAGAGCCGTGTTCCACTACCCCCGGCTAAAATAATGCCTTTCATTAATAAATAGTCTCCTTTATCCTTATTTAAAAATCATTAGCAATACTATTTTTGAAAATTATAATTATACTTATAATAAGAAGGTATGACTCAAAGTAAGTTATGAATGCTAATGGACTAGTTTCAGAAATACTAAAAATTAAAAAAACCATATATAAATAAATTAATTGTTTTAAATTTTCTTTACATAGCTTGTAAAGAGCTATGGTTAATATCACGATGATTACCATCGTAACCGCTATCCCTTGAGTTATTAAATTAAACATATAGGCACCATCAAAAGCCCCACTTAGAATAATCGGTATATTTTTTCCGTAAAATTCTTGTTGAAATGCATTAGCAGTTGCCCAACTTAAATTTCTTGGCAGAAAAGCAATACCATAAAGATTGTAATAATAATTCCATATCTCTAATCTATGGGAGAGTAGAGAGTTTACTTCATAAGTCCAATTATATTTCCCATACAAAACTGTTAGAACTAAGCTCACAGAAACTGCGAAAGTTGGAAACATAATAACTATGTATTTGTTTACCTGCTTTTTTCTAAAAAGATAAAGCATAAGATAAAGTATCATGCAAATCATCGCAGTACTATCACTTAAAATCGCAATCTCAACTGCAAGACACAAAACGTAAAAGATCAAAAATAATCGGTTATTAGAGTACCAATGTAGTGCTAAATAACTTGCACAGACTTCAAAGATATATAATCCTAAAACATTTGGATTGTTAAATCCAAATGTTATTAATTGATATTCTATAGGCAGGATACCGCATATACTCAATCCAACTACAAATATTACAGCAAATGTTAATCCAATCATATATGAATTAATTACTATCGAAACCGAAAAAAAGCTTGCATATATTGCAAATAAAAAGAACATGCTTATAGATGTATCCTTTAACATACTCTCTTCTATTAACGCAAAAATTACTAATAGTATAATAACCATTAGGTGTCTTACTTCGTTTTTCTTTGTTACTAACTTTAATAGGACATATCCAATCATCATTAGCACAATGATATATCTAATATCAAAAACAATATGATTAGCAAACACTTTTGAAAACAAACTATTATAAATAGCAAAATAAAATACACTCAAAGTTAGTATAATATCTTTATTTTTACTCATAATTAAATTTATTAAACAAGCACACTCTCATAAAATTCTTTACTGGTTAGCGATAAAGAAAAAGTCTGAGTTGATTTTTTTAATGACGACGTTTTCACGGGATAATTGAATGCTTTAACCACACTAGTATATATATCTTCAACATTATCAACTTCACATATAAAAGAATTGTTCTTATTGGCATATTCTTTTATCCCACCGCAATCTGTAGTAACAAGATTGCATCCACAAAACAAGCTTTCAAGACCTGTTAAGCCAAATCCTTCTTCTCTACTTGTACAAAGAAAAACCTGCGAATTATTCATAATATCCGCCACTTGCATCTGACTAGCATGTCTAGTATAACTAATCCAATCTGGCCAATCCTTCTGTTTAGGAGGAGCTCCAAACAATCTAACACTTAAATCTGGATATTCTTTTTTCAATTTTTTTAAGACTTTAAATCCTATGTCAAATCCTTTCCGATGGTCTAGATGGTATAGCATTGCAATACTGTGTTTTTTTCTTTTTAAATTCTTATTAAAAAAAATTTCACTATCAATACCATTGGGAATATATACAGGATCATTAATCGAATATTTTTTTACTAACTTATATAACCATTTCGAAACTACTATAATATTCATATTATACTTGTATGTATCTATAAGCTGTTCTTTTGACAACTTCCATCCTGCTTCGAAGTCTTGTACAAGATATACTTTTTTCTTTACTTTTAAGGAATTAACAAATGGGGCTGTTTCTGCCGCAGTTGCAATAACTACATCAAAATCCTTAAAATACTTACTATCCAAAGTATAGAGATTTTTCTTTTCTACTTTTCTTGAAAGATTAAACCATTTTGGCTCTACTCTGCATATGATATTTCTCATCCAATGAACTAGCAGTTTAGGTAAATTTCTAGAATTATTTCCCTTATCACTATTAAAAAATATAGTAACATCATTGCCATTAGCTGCTATATAATTTGCATACTGATATACAACCTTGTACCCACCTACTATCTTTGTAGTAGGCATTGGTAACACAAACCCTATTTTCATTTAGCCACTCCTAATTTAATATCTTCCTTTACTCATACAACCATGATTGAAATCATGAATGGCACAACTAAGTTGTTTTAATTTTAATGTTTTTTCATCTTCAAATAGTATTATTCTCAAACATTGCTTAAGGGTTTGAAGAATAGATAAACTTTTGTAATGTCTATAGAATTTTTGATTATAATAAAATCTATTTCGAAATATATAATAATGCCTTTTATAACTATGTTGAGAAATTCCAAAATGTCCTTCTGTTCCTAATTGCTGAATTAAAACAGACTTATTATATTGAACTAGTTTATATCCTTTTTTTACACAAAGCATACAAAAATCTGTATCTACTCTATCGATGAAGTAATTGGCATCGAACTTAATATCTAAATCATTTTTTACTATTTCTAGATTAATAAAGCTCCCTGAACTAATTACAAATTTTTTAAACTCATAATCTGACACAAAAGTTTTTAAATTTCTTTCGTTATAAACTATTCTTGGGGCAAAAATTGCAACATTTTCCTTTGAAGGATATATATTTATAAAATTCATCATTTTATGAATTTCGCCACTATTAAATACACTATCTTGGTCCAATAGACAGAGATAATTGTATCCATCTTCAGCTTTTTCTAATAAAATTTCATATGCCTTGGATAATCCTAAGTTTTGTTTATTAAAAATAACCTCTACTTTAAGAAAATTATCCAATTTTTTTAAAAACTTAGATCCATTGGGAGTATTGTCAAAAACTAATATGTGTTCAAAAACATTAGAATACTCCTTTATTTTACCGATAATACTTTCGTTAGGAAAATAGGTTACTATTCCACATACATATTTCATTTTTTTTCCTTATATTTCTGTATCAAAAAAGCCAGTTTTATTAAGTTTCTTTTTTATTTTTATACGTAGTTTATTCGGCATAGCAGGTAATATCATTCCACGAATCAACAAAATTAGTTCGTAGATAATTCCGATACTTTTTCTCTTTTTATTGAATTCTATTTGCGGATATTTAGCCCTCAAAAAAGTTATGGCAAATAAATCCCATTTTCCCTTTTGTATACTTGGTAAAATATGAAAAATGTTTCTCTTCAAAACTACTCTATTAGGAATGATTTCATTTTTATTTTGTAACGCCAATTTTAAATACTTAACTTCAAAATCACGATCAGTCATATTATTTTGAAATTCACGTAAGATAAATTCGGAAGTAGCTGCAAATGCAACAAAACTATGCGAATAGCGTTCATTAGTATTAATTGAGCGTAGCATTTTTCCTATTGGATAAGCATTCATAACTTTTTGGGGCTTTAATCTGCAATATTCAATATTATTCTTGTACAATTCCATTAACAAATCATCAACATCTTTATTACTAATTTTTTTCGAAATAAACGCATCTCCCAAAAAAGAGAAATAATAATCCGCCTTATATCTTTTAACTGCATTTACTACGCAACCCGGCAAAGTAGTTCCGACTTTATTTTTTAATATTTCAAAACCTTTAAAATTGGAATACTCTTGTCGTTGATTATCTACCACAGATATAACAACATGTTTTTTTGATTCTGGCCAATTAATAGATAGCAACTCCAAAAAGCTTGCGGTTATATCTAAATATTTAGAAAATGTTGGCATTATTAATTTATATGTGATTTCTTCCATAACTTTTATTTTCTTCGTAATACTTGCTTATAAATAACTTTTCTGATTTTAGTCGGAATCAATGTATTTAAAAACATTGCTACATCACTAGTAAACACGCTCAAATAGTTTTCTAAGCCCATTCTTCTCCACTTATCCTTTAACTTTATATAAACGAATAAGTATTTAAAACCACCTCGACGACTATACAAACTGTCACTCATACGCATATCTACAAGCGTTTCTGGAACATTAACAATTTTAAAGCCCGCGGTTAACATCTTCACCCACAGATCATAATCCTCTAGAAATCTAAGATTTGAATACCCACCTAATTCCTTTACCACACTTTTTTTAAACATTACAGTCGGATTATTAACTGGACTTCTATATTTTGCGAATTTAAAAATTGATTCTGAATCTAGCGGAACCTCTCGCTTACTAATTATGTGAGACTGATTCTCAATAAATTCTTCAACTTGTCCGCCTATAGCTACAGCTTCTGGATGTTTTTGAATTGCGTTTAGCTGAATCTCAAATCTATCTAGCTTGCTAATGTCATCCGAATCCATCTTCGCAATCCATTCATTGGTTGCTTTTTCAATTCCTGCATTAGAAGCTATTCCCCGCCCCATATTTTTATCTAGCTTCACTATAGTAAAGTTATTAAAAAAAGACTTTTTATGATTTTCAATGACTTTTTCTAATTCAGAAGTAAGTTTCCCATCCTCAACAATAATAATTTGATTTGGAACTACAGTTTGATTGATTACACTTTTAATTGATTTCTCTAAAAATTCTGGTTTTTCTTTAGAATACACAGTAATAAGTACTGAAAAAGCTGGAAATCTATTACTTTTTTTTATTAAAGCACCTTTTTTCATACTTATTTACTTTTCCCTTCATGTATTCCTCGACTGCAAATAACATCAAAGAACGTTTTGTAACAAATCCTGGCATCCTCAGCCAGCGTTAGATTTGCCGCATATTCACCATCATAAGCAGCCTTTTGTTCATCAGTTACTAAGTCGCGGCCACGGACCTGCGCTAAGCCAGTAATCCCCGGTAGAACTGCCTCAGCTCCGTTTGCATGCCGTAATGACAAGACTTTCTTTTCTTTCAGAATCAATGGTCTTGGACCGATAATGCTCATTTCACCTTTGAAAACGTTGATTAATTGTGGTAATTCATCCAGGCTTGATTTACGCAGCCATTTACCAACTTTAGTTATGTATTTTTCTGGATTTTCAAAGCTCGCAGTTGCTAGCTGCGGAGCGTTTATGTACATTGTTCGAAATTTATAGATTTTAAATGGTTGGCCGTTTTTTCCCATTCTTTCTTGACGGAAGAAAACCGGACCGCTTGAGTCTAATTTAATCCATCCCGCTAATATCAAAAAGAGTGGCCACAAAATTACTAGTAATAGAAAACTGATAATAAGGTCTATCCCCCGTTTGATGTACCTAGGATAAAATTGCGACTTCCTGGCTTTGGCTATTTCATTGTCAGTAACCTTCATCATACTAATCCTCCTCCCTTAATCATCCTCTTTAGTCGAAAAGAGGGGCAAGATTGCCCCCGCCTAATTTTCTTAACTAAAAGAACCAAAAATGCTTCTTTTTAGGCAATGGCTGCCAATCTAAATTAACCTGATCCCCATTAATTATGTCACGCGCGTTTTGTTCATATGTATCAGCCAGCTCAGCGCCAAATTCACTGCGCAGTTTCTGCAGCGCCTCGCTGAGCTCGTATTCGCGATGACTCAAGGCATGCGCGTCAGAGGCAAAGATTGCTCCCTGCCCGGCCTTGATCATGCTGGTCGTAACCTTTTCAATCTTTTTGCCGAACCGGCCCAGATAACTGCTGGACGTCAATTGGGTCAGACATCCCTGCTCTAAAAACGGCTGCAGTCTTTCCGGATGTTCCAACAGCTCGGCATTCCGTTCTGGATGGACGATAATCGGCACGATGCCTTGCTGCCGCAGCTTAAAGACCATTTCCTTAGCGTACTGCGGCACTTCTTGGCTGGGAAACTCCAGCAGCATGTAGCGCCCACCTTCATCGGCGAACAAAATATCGTCTTTTTGCAAGGCTTCCAGCAGCTCGCCATTGATCCGGACTTCCTGACCTGGAAAAGCCGTTAATGGAATCTCGTTTTCATTCAGCGCTTGTTGAAAGTCCGCCGTCAACTGCAATACATCGGCTTTATGATTGATATAGTGCCCATTCATATGATGCGGTGTCAGCAAAGCGTGCGTTACGCCATCATTAACCGCGTCTTGGGCCAGTTTTAAAGAAGTCGCGAGGTCAGGTGAACCATCATCCACGCCTGGCAACAAGTGACAATGCAGATCGATCAAAACCATCTTGATTCACCTTCCTGATGTATGCGACAAGCCTAGTTTTCTGATTCTTTTTCGTAGCCGTAGCCATATCCATAGCCGTAGCCATATCCATAGCCCGCGTCGTCTTCTGGTACGACGTCATTCATGACATAGCCTAACAGATGCGCGTGACTCATCTTCAATAGTTCAACGGCCCGCCGTACGCCAGCTTTTTGCGTCACGCCTTGCCGTACGACCAGCACCACGCCATCCACGCTGCCCGCAATCGTTTGCGTATCAGTAACTTCCAGCATTGGCGGCACGTCTAATACGACCAGACCATATTGGGCCTGCACGGCTTCCAAAAGTACCCTCATTCGCTGTGAGCTCAGCAGCTCGGCTGGGTTAGGCGGTACCGCTCCGCTTGGCAGCAGGTCTAATCCTTCAATGCCGCTTTCCTGGATCACATCATTTAAGTTGACTTCTGCCTGGTCACTGCTCAAAACCGTTGACAGTCCTTCTTGACCAGCCAGATCAAAAGTCGAGTACAGCGTTGGGCGGCGCATGTCGGCGTCAATCAGCAGCACGCTCTTCCCTTCTTGGGCCCAGACGACAGCCAGGTTGGCCGCGACGGTACTTTTCCCTTCACCGATGTTGGCGGAGGTAAAAGCAATCGTCTTTAAGCGTCGGTCCACGGCCATGAAGTGAATGTTGGTACGCACGGTCCGAAACTGTTCCGCAGCGACGCTCTTTGGTTTAGCCACCGTAATCAGCTTGGCGCCGTTTTTCATCGTATTGTTGTCAATTCGTGACTTGCGTTTGAAGATTCCCATCATAACCCTCCTTTAGACCCGGCGCGTCTGCGTGTTTTGCGAACGCCGCTTGATTGAGAAATTGTCATCCAAGTTGATGTGGGTAATCTGACCAAGATTCGTCAAGCCCAGCTCATCAACCATGAAGTCGTTGTCCCGCACACTGGTATCCATCAGATCGCGCATCAGTACGATCATAAAGCTGATTAACAGCCCTAAGACGGCCCCCGCCAGCGTAAACAGCTTAACGTTAGGCGATGATGGCTTACTTGGCGTTGTCGCGCGAGCCACGACCGTCACGTTGTTGACATTCATGATCTTTTTGACCCGCTTTTTGAAGACGTTGGCAATCGTGTTGGCCGCCGCCGCGGATTTCTTTGGATTATCGGTTTCCACGCTGACCGAGAAGACTTGCGAGTTGGTCTGCGTCTTGATTGTAATCGCGTCTGACAGCTGGCTGGTCGTCATGCTGTAGCCTTGACCGGTGTGTTCAACCTTAGCTGGCTTGGCTGCGCTGACCAGCCGCTTGGTCCCATCAGCCAGCGTCTTGTACTTGGCTGGCTGGGCCTTACGAATGACCTTAACTGGGTTGGCCAGCTCTTTTTTGGTTTCTTTTAGGATTACTGGACTGGTAATAATGTCCTTGTAGGTATTGATGACCTGAATGTCAGCCTGCTGGTTGTTGTAGGCCTGACCATTGGCATTGTTTTCATTTTTTTGGTTAACCAATAATTGCGTGGTTGCCGTGTATTTCGGCGTCATAATGAATTTAGAAACGATAAAGCCCGCCAATGCCAGAGCAATCGTACAGGTAATCAAAAACTTCAGATGTTTACGGCACAGATTAAACAGGCGACGCAAATCGATCGTGTTGTTACTGCTGTTTTCCAATGTTTTCCTCCTTTAATCAGTCACGCTGACGTGTTTAAGTTGCAGAGCATCACGAATCTCATCGGATACTCGCTGCATTTCGCTGGTTGGCACGACTTCAAACGACTCGCCGCCTTCACTGTCGCCATGGCCCTGCGCGTGATCAGAAACCACTTTGCTATTAGCCTTGCGATACTTCATGGCTAACGTCGTCATGTCGCTGAACGTCAGATTGGTCTTAGACTGATCAGCAATCGAATTCAAGAATTTTTGGTTGAGCACTGACTTATAAGAAGCAGCTTCCTTCATTAAAGCCGTGATGACCAGGCGCTGCCGTTCTTGTCGGCCATAGTCGCCTTGTGGGTCGTCATAGCGCATCCGACTGAAAGCCAGGGCTTTAGCACCATTCATGTGGTACGTCTTACCCTTTTTAAAGCTGTAGCCTTCATAGTCAAACGTCAAAGGCGAAGTCACGCTGACGCCGCCTACTTGGTTGATGGCTTTTTCCATCCCGCCCATGTTGACCATTACATAGTAGTCAATTGGTACGTTAAAGTATTTTTGCACGGTATTGATGGTTTCTTTAACCCCACCATATGTATAGGCCGCATTGATCTTGGCCGGTGAATATTCAGCGTAGCCGGGCAGATTAACTTTCATGTCCCGCGGCAGGCTGACAATCGTGGTCGTCTTTTTTTGCGGATTGAGCGTCATCATCATGATCGTATCCGTCCGCCCTTTGTAATCACGGCCCAGCGCCCCCGTATCAGTCCCCAAAAGCAGGATATTGATTGGCTTGCCCTGCTTGAGGACCTTGTCAGCATTCCGATATGTCTTGGCGCCCGATTCGCTGTACATATTATTGGTAGCAACATGGACGTTTCGCCAGGCAACCCCCGCGAAAATCAAGGCGAGAATCACCAAAAGTCCAATAAATGACCACAAAATCTTCAAACCTAATCGTTTCCGACGATGGTGATGGTGGTGGTGGTGCGAATGGTGCACCGGTTGATTTTGCTTCGATTCTTCATTCATATTTACATAGTCCCATTTTTTAAAAAAATTTTACATCTACATACCTTAAAATTATCTATGCATAAGCCAAAAAAATCAAGGCGTCAAGCCCCGCACGTCTTGTCGCACTAGGGTTTAACGCCTCGATTGTTAAAAGATTAATTTATTGATTTATATACACAGTTACGCAATGTTACGTTTGTTAACGCTGTATATTTATATTTTATAAATAATTTAATGAAACAAAATTTGTTAATAAATTTTTTTATTATTTATTGCCCGATGCCGCGTACGGTCAAATCTCGATCAATGGTCTGGTCGCCATTATGAGCGGTAACGTGGTATTTGCCCGGCTTTTTAAAGTTATAGGTTTGATCGGCCCCTTGCGCGTTGCCGTTCAAAGTCGTCACGACGTTGTTATTGCTGTCTTTGATCTCAAACTGCGTGTTGGCTGGTGCCTTAAAGCTGACGGTCGCATCCCCGGTCTTGTTTAAGGAAACGTCAGTCGGAAAATCGACCTGCAGCTGACTGCTGGATGAAGAACTTGCAGATGAAGAAGTCGCTGACGATGATGAGCTGGCTGTCTGCGAGCTGCTGGCGGAAGCGGTCGCGGCTGACTCTGAGCTTGACTGGGCCTTGCTGACCTTAGTGGCATGTTCATTGGCAGGATGATGTTCAGCCGGCGCACTGGTTTTAGTGCTTGGCGCGGTAAATGTTCCCACCAGACCGATCACAAATAAAATGATCAAGCCCCAGTTCATGACTACCTGTCCTTTGCCGATCGCTGCCTGGGCATTCTTTTTGAGCCGCTGTGTCTGATAGATCCAGACACCGATAAAACAAACCGCGGCTAAAATCATCAACAAAATGAACAGTTTCTTCATTATAATACTCATCCTTTTTCGAAGTTTGGCTAACTGTTATCTTAACACATTTAGCCAACCAGCCAATCAAACAATCATCAAATGACGTTTTAGAACACAAAAAAGCGCTGCTCGATTTTAAGCAGCGCTTTTAAATTAAGGCTTAGCCATTATTTGTAGTTAGGAGCAGCCTTGGTAATTTGAACGTCGTGGGGGTGCGATTCACGCAGACCAGCGTTCGTGATCTGAACGAATTGAGCGTTGTCGATCAAGGTTGGAATGTCCTTGGCGCCAACGTAGCCCATTCCGGAGCGCAGACCACCGACCATTTGGAAGATCACGTCAGCAACGTCGCCCTTGTATTCAACCCGAGCTTCGATACCTTCTGGAACCAGCTTGTTGGCTTCGTTGACCCCACCTTGGAAGTAACGGTCAGAAGAACCATGCGATTGAGCCATGGCTGCCACGGAACCCATCCCACGGTAACCTTTGTACTTCTTGCCGTTTTCTTCAAAGACTTCGCCAGGGGCTTCCGTCGTACCGGCAAACATGCTGCCCAGCATTACGGCGTTCCCACCAGCAGCCAGGGCCTTAACAATGTCGCCAGAGTACTTGATCCCACCGTCAGCAATGATGGCCTTGCCGTATTCATGAGCCACGGAAGCAGCATCGTAAATTGCCGTAATCTGTGGGACACCAACACCGGCAACCACCCGCGTCGTACAAATTGAGCCAGGGCCGATGCCGACTTTAACCACGTCAACGCCAGCGTCAAACAGCGCCTTGGTACCTTCACCAGTGGCTACGTTACCAGCAATCAGCGTAACTTCTGGGAAATGTTCGCGAATTTCGGCAATCTTGCGCAGCACCCCAGCCGAGTGACCGTGAGCCGTGTCGATTACGATCGCGTCAACACCAGCCTTCAGCAGAGCCTCAGCGCGTTGGAACGTGTCGGACGTAACCCCAACGGCAGCCGCAACCAGCAGATGACCGTTTTCGTCAACGGCAGCGCGGTTGAAGCTTGAGTTGGCAGGCAGTTCAACGCCTTTAACCGTGGCTACTTCGCCGGCTTGAGCATCGATGGACATGTTCTTGTGAACGACCCCCATCCCGCCTTGCAAGGCCATCGCAATTGCCATTGAGCTTTCAGTAACGGTATCCATCCCGGCACTGATAAATGGCACGTTCAGTTTAATATTCTTTGCCAGCTGCGTACTCAAATCGACTTCATTTGGCAAGACATGACTTTCCGCTGGAATCAGCAGCACATCATCAAACGTTAAGCCTTTCTTGGCAAACTTAGTATCCCAATTCGACATCAATCTGCACTTCCTTCTTTAAATATTAGCTACTACCTTACTAGGTTTTTGGCGATTGGTCAACGAATAATCGTGATTCTAACATAATTCTAATAATATTTCTCGGATTGTTCGGTTTTAACTCCTTTTAACCACCATTTTAGGACTAAATACCAAATCTGTCGGTGATAGATTCTGACAATTTATAAAAAGCACCGCGTTTCACGTGGAACCGCGATGCTGATTTTTATTGCCGCTGCTGACGACGTGGCGAAAAGGCGCTGGTAATGTGGTAGCGTCCCCGCAGCCAGATGTCGAGCGCAAAAGCTGCCACCCCTAAAATCAGGTAGAACCATTGATTCAGACGTGGGTTGACGCTGTTTGGCATCATGGCCGTCAGAATGTAGATCAAAATCCACATTACCAGACCACTGACCACCGTAACGATCCGTGCCCATAATGGCCGCTTGACGTACTTGCCGGTTTCTTCGTTTTTAACTGGCAGCATGTACTTGGCGATCCAGCCAAACAAAATCCCACCAGTAATGGCTACGATGATGATTGAAGTGATCCCCATATTACCGTTATGGGAAACCTTCATTGCTTGTGGAGAAATCCAGTCCATCAGCCCAAACATAAAGGTAAAGATGGCAAAGAACATGATCCCATTATCCAGTGCCATCAACTTTAATGAAGTCTGCGTCTGGGATTGTTCAGTTGGCTCCGGGTGCAGCAGCGCGTGGGCCCGCTGTGTTGGCGTACCAAACAGGCCGCGCGCCGTTTGACCAGTCTTTTGGCCTTCCTGCAGCGCTTTGAGCGTTTCTTCAAGCATGGCTGGCTTTTTGGCTGGGTCAGCGCCCTGTGCGTCCAACTGCTTGTTTAATTGGAACATGAATTCTTCGTTTTTACGCGTCAGTCCCTGCTTGCCAAAAGCCCGCGCCGTTTCTTGACGCTGGTCTTTGGCGTATTCTTTTTGTCGCTGGCCGGCAGCGGCATTGCGTGGTTGTTGTTCTTTTGATTCAGCCAAGATGTTCTTCCTCTCTATTTAATTAATTTAATGATTAGACGTTGAAGCGGAACTCAACGATGTCGCCGTCCTGCATTACGTATTCCTTACCTTCCAGCCGCAGCTTACCGGCTTCTTTAACGGCCTGGGCACTACCCAGTTCGTCAAGATCCGCGAAGCTCATGACCTCAGCTCGAATAAAGCCGCGTTCAAAGTCAGAGTGGATGATGCCGGCTGCCTGTGGTGCCTTCGTGCCTTTCTTAAAGGTCCAGGCCCGCGTTTCTGGTCCGCCCGCCGTGAAGAAGGTTTCCAGTCCCAGCAGTTTGTAGGCCGCCCGAATCAGCCGGTTCAGACCGGGTTCTTCAACGCCTTCCATTTCCAAAAAGTCGGCCTTTTCTTCTTCATCCATTTCGGCAATCTGTTCTTCAGCCGCTGCCGCTACGCCAATGACCTCGCCATCGCTCTTAACGTGTTCTTTGATGGCATCCATGTACTTGTTGGCATCTGGATCGGCCATGTCTTCTTCAGCGATGTTGGCAACGTACAGGACCGGCTTGCTCGTCAGCAGGAATAGACCCTTGACGATTTTTTGCTCTTGGTCGTTGAATTCAATGGAACGCACGCTTTGACCATTTTCCAAAACCGGCTTGATCTTGTTTAAGACTTCCAGTTCAGCCAGGGCTTCCTTGTCGCGCCCCTTAGCTGCCCGTTGAACCTTGGCCAGCCGCTTGTTAACGGCATCCAGATCGGCCATTACCAATTCCAGGTTGATCGTGTCGATGTCTTCGATGGGGTCAACCTTGCCGGAAACACTGGTGATGTCCGTGTCGTCAAATGCCCGTACGACATGCACGATGGCGTCAGTCTGCCGAATGTTTTCCAAGAATTGGTTCCCCAGACCTTCACCTTTTGAGGCCCCCTTGACGATCCCGGCAATGTCGGTGAACTCAAACGTGGTTGGCACGATCTTTTTGGCGGGAATCAGTTCTTGAATCCGTTCCAGGCGCTTGTCCGGCACTTCCACCATCCCCACGTTGGGTTCAATCGTGGCAAATGGGTAGTTGGCCATTTCGGCACCAGCCTTGGTAATAGCGTTAAACAGCGTGGACTTGCCGACGTTTGGCAGTCCCACGATACCTGCAGTTAAAGACATGAAATAATTGCTCCTTTTTAATTAGTCTGCTTCGTTTTCGGCATGTTCCAGCACCTTTTTGAGATGCTTTTCAAAGTTTTGCCGCGACATCATCACGATATGACCGCAGCCCGTGCACTGCAGCTTGACGTCGATCCCCGTTCGGATGATCTGCCAGCGGTTGGTGCCGCATGGGTGCTGCTTTTTCATCTGCACAATGTCGTTTAGTTCATAGGTTTTCATCGCAACTGCTCCTCTCTAATCGAACTTGACTCCCAAAAGATCCAAAATCCGCGTCAGGTCATTATCCGAGGTATACGGAATCTCGACTTTGCCGCCCCGTTTGCCCGCCGTCATCACGACCTTGGTGCCAAACCGGCTCTGCAGCTGTTCTTCGGCTTCACGAACGTAGGCTGGCTTTTTGGCAGTCGCCTTTTTCTTCGCGGGCTTGGCAGACTTGACGGTTTGATTTTGTTCGGCCACCAGTTGTTCAAGCTGCCGCACGGTCAGATTTTCCTTAACCGCGCGCTGAGCCAGCCTAACAAGCGCTCGTTCATCCTTTAGCCCCAACAGCGTACGGGCCTGTCCCATTGACAAGCGGTGGTCCTCCAGCATGTCCTTGACCGGCTGTGGCAGTCCCAGCAGCCGCAGATAGTTGGCAATGTAAGGCCGGCTCTTGCCCAATTTTTCAGCGACCTGGGCCTGAGTCAGCTGCAGGCGGTCCATCAATGATTGATAGGCCTGTGCTTCTTCCAGCGGTGTCAGATCCTCGCGCTGCAGGTTTTCTAAGACGGCAACCTCCATCATCTGCGAGTCGCTCATCGTCCGCACAATCGCGGGAATCGTTGTTTTGCCAGCCAGCTTGGAAGCCCGGAAGCGTCGTTCGCCAGCAATGATCTCATAACGATTCAGCTCTGGATCCGGCTGCCGCAGAATGATCGGCTGAAAGACGCCTGATTCTTTGATTGAAGCCGCTAATTCCTGCAGGGCCGCTTCGTCAAAAGTACGCCGCGGCTGGTATGGATTAGGCCGAATCGCCGTTAGTTCAATTTCTTCTACGCTTTGCTCGTGGTCTTGCTTGGCATCATTATCGCCAAACAGCGCCGCGAGACTAAAGCCACGTTTTTTTGCCATGTTTCGCCAGTCCTTCCCTTAGTGCTTCGGAATGCGAATGGTAATCTCATATGAATCGGCCGTGTCTTTTTCACTGACCTTGGCTGCCACGCCGCTGTCTTTGACCAGCTTAATGGAGTGCTTGATCGTGTTGACGGCAATCCGTGGGTCACTGACCTTGATTGATTTGGGCTGCTTTTTCTTAGCCCGCTTCTTTTTGGCCGGCGTTTTCGCGGCTGCTGAATCAGTCGTGACATCAGTTTCCGTTGTTTCGCCAGCTGCCTGGGCCACGTTCTCACTAGCAGCATCTTGTTGGACAGCTTGTTGCGCGGCCTTTTCCGCACTGGTTGGCTTACCCAGCAGCTGTGCCACGGCATCTTCAGTCTGGCGAACGTTCCAATGCTGGTTGACGATCTCCATTAAAAGCGTGCGCTGCTGATCCTCATTTAGACTCAGCAGGGCCCGGCCGTGACGCTCGGTAATCCGGCCATCCAAAATCGCGTTTTGAACGGGCTTGATCAGTTTCAAGAGCCGCAGCTTATTGGCAACGAACGACTGGCTCTTGCCCATTCCCTTAGCCAGCGCTGCCTGGGTCAGATGGTTGAACTCCATCAATTGCTTGTAGGCCTGCGCTTCTTCAACCGGACTCAGCTGGGCGCGCTGCAGATTTTCGATCAGCGCTAATGAAGCCGATTCCGCGTCAGTCATCTTTTCAACGATCGCCGGAATCTTTTCCCATTGCAGCAGCTTAACGGCTCTAAACCGCCGCTCACCAGCAATGATCTCGTATTCGCCTGGTCGAAATTCCCGCACGACGATTGGCTGCAGCAGACCATGCTCGCTGATCGTCTGGGCCAGCTCTTGAATCTCGGTTTGGTCAAAAACCTTCCGGGGCTGGTATTGGTTGGGCACGATGGCGGCAACCGGAATCTCAACGACTTGATTTTTGGTTTCGCTGGCGGTTCCCTGGTGCTTGCCAAGGCCAAACAGTGAAAATGCCATGTCTCAATCCTCTTTTCTACTCAATTGGCTGCTTGTTGGGCAGTCCTGGCCGCCGGGGGTATCTTTTCGGCGTCGCGGCAACTTTTTCAATTACGATCAGATTACGCTCCTCATCCGTACCAGGTAAGGTCAGCTTGGTGGTGTGCTCAACCTGGCCGCCCAGTACCTTGACCGCCTTACCGCCTTTTTGCAGCTCGTCTTTAGCGGCACTGGCCTTATAAGCGATGAACTCACCGCCGACCTTAGCTGCTGGCAGACAAAACTCGCTTAAAACCGCCAGTCGAGCCACTGCCCGCGCCGTGACCACGTCAAAACTTTCGCGGTAGGGACTCTTTTTGGCACTGAAGGTCTCAGCGCGATCATGAATCAGATTGACATCGGTTAGGCCCAACTTGGCAACCAGATCGGCCAAAAACTTGATCCGCTTGTTCAGTGAATCCACGATCGTAATCTTGAGTTGTGGAAAGGCAATCTTCAGCGGCAACGAAGGGAACCCAGCACCCGCGCCAATATCGCAAAGCGTCAAGGCTTCAGTCTGCAGACGAGGTTCGGCCAGCGCTCCCGTCAACGAGTCATAAAAATGCTTGAGATAAACTTCTTTTTGATCCGTAATGGCCGTCAGATTAACGTGTTCGTTGGTGGCCACCAGATCTTCATAATAAATCGCAAATTGGGTCATCTGCTGATCAGTCAGTTCAATACCGTGATCCTGCAGTGCCCGTCGAAATTCTTCCGGTGTCATAAATCCTCCTTTGTGAAACAGGAAGATGTTTCACATACTCCATTACTTTACCCCAAAAAGGCCGTTGTTTCAAGCAATCCAGCGATTTACAGCGGATTTTTAGAGACCGTCGCGCTAGCTCGATAAACCCGCTGGCAGCCCGTGTCCAACAACGCTATCGAATCATTTCAAGCTACGCAAAAAGCCGGTTGAAACGCGCTTGGCGAATCAATCGGCTTTTTATCTGAAAACTGGGCGGCCAGTTTCCAGATGATTATTTGGTTTTAGCGCATCTTGCTGACTTCTTCAACAAACCACTTGTTAAAGGCAGCCGCGTCGATGTCAACACAGACCTTGGCGTTAGTCTTGCCATCGTGGTAGGCACCGCGAATGTCGCCGACCATGGCACCAATTGCTGGACCATCAGTTTGAATGTCGATCCAGACATCCTTGGTCGTAAATGCTTCAGGGTGCAGCAGGTAGAAGATCGTGTTGACGTCGTGCATTGGGTGACCGCCAGTTTCAGCACTGACGTCGTTGTAGTGGCTGATCAGACCATAAAGCATCTTACCAGTCTCATTCATGTCCTTGATGGCGTTCAAGCTGTCCTGCGTCAGCAAGGCCTTCAGCGTAACGTCCAGACCAACCGTTACGATTGGCACACCAGACTTGTACATGATTTCAGCCGCGTGAGGATCAGTGAAGACGTTGAATTCAGCAACACTGGTCATGTTACCACCAGTCAGGGAACCACCCATCGCAACGATTTGCTTGATGTGGCTCTTAACTTCTGGGAATTCCTTGAACAGCAGGGCAATGTTGGTGTAGGAACCAGTTGGCACCAGCGTGATTTCATCTTCAGCCATGATAGCATCGCGCAGAGCTTGAACGGCACTCTTTTCAATTGGCGTACCGTAGTCATTGCCAAAGTCGTAGCCTTCCATCCCAGAAGCACCGTGGATCCGAGCTGCGTCTTCAAATGGCTTGATCAAAGGTTCCTTGGCGCCTTCTGCAACCGGAATCTCGTCACGCTTGCCAAAGAAGTTAACGATCTTCAATGCGTTGGCCGTCGTCTTGTCAACCGAAACGTTACCAGCAACCGCCGTGATCAGCTTCAAGTCGATTTCAGGGTTGTTGATCGCCATCGTCAAAGCAGCTGCGTCATCAATACCAGGATCAGTGTCCATAATAATCTTAGTCGTCATCATGAATTCCTCCTTAAAATTACAATTAAGCGTCAGTAAGCGCTTTTACTTTTCTGGGAAACAAAAGGGCCAACCGGAATGGCCAGCCCCTTTTGACTGGCAAAACGCGTTAAGCGCATGCAGTCGTAGATCTTACCAAACGAACAGACCAACAAAGGCTGCAGACAGCAGTGATACCAAGATACCAGACAGCAGCAGGTAGCCAATGTTTTGAGCAATGTAGTCGTTGGTTTCCTTGTCGGCGATACCCTTGAAACAACCAATGATCATACCAAGCGTACCGAAGTTGGCAAAGGAAGTAACGAACGTGGTCAGAACGGCTTGCAGGTGGTGTGGGTAAGAAGCAATCTTGCCCGTAACTTCACCCATAACAACGAATTCGTTCGTAACCAGCTTCATACCCATGTCTTGTGACAGCATCCATGCTTGGTGAACAGGCAGACCCAGCAGCCAAGCAAATGGGAACATGACCACACCCAGGATGCTTTCCAGAGACAGTTGCTTCCAGAACAGAGCCAGGATGGCATCGATCAGAGCAGCCAGGGCAACGAAGGCAACAACGTTAGCAACAATGATCAGGATCAGCTTACCGGCACCCAGGATGGAGTCGCCCAGGAAGCTGAAGAATGGTTCCTTCTTACCGTTCTCAGAACTACCAACTTTTTCAATCGTGTCTTCTGCTTCAGTAACCGTAACTGGGTTCAGCAGGCTGGTAGCAATCAGTGAGTTAACGATGTTGATTGGAACGGCAGTCAGGATAAATTGACCAGGCATCATTTGGATGTAGGCACCCAGGATTGAAGCCGTAACACAGCTCATGGACATCATGGCGATGGTCAGGTTACGGGCCTTGGTCAGCTTACGGATTTGCATCCCGGAAACGGCCAGAACTTCCGTGTTACCCAGGAACATCATTTCAACGGCAAAGAATGATTCGAACTTTGGTTGACCCGTAATGAATGACAGACCTTTACCGATCCACTTGATGATCCATGGCAAGAAGCCAATGTAAGTCAGGATGTCGAACAGTGGAACGATCATCAGGATTGGCATCAATGCAGAACAGATGAAGTTCAGGTTCTTAACATTGTACCAAGCACCCAGGGCAAAGACCGTACCCTTAGCAGAAATGTTGACGATCCAAGCAAAACCGTCGGCAGCGGCCTTAACGCCGGCACGACCAGCAGCTGAACCAGTCAGGAACCAGGCCAGGACCAGGTTCAATACAATCATGATAGCAATTGCTTTCCAGTTGATCGCTTTTTTGTCCTTAGAGAACAGAAAACCGATACCCAAGAAGACAAGCAACCCAAGAATGTTAATTGCAAGATACATGGATATAACACCTTTCTTAAAAACTGAATCTAACTTTTTCTCAATCGCAATTTCTCAGTATCTCAGAATAGCGGAATAATTGCAGTCGAACTGAGAAAATCTTGCGTGCCATAATAATATACCCATCTTTTGTAAAACTGTAAACCGCATACATTTGCCAACTTTGTGAAACTATGAAACCGTTACCAGTATTGTTCGGAAGTAAATCGTTTTAAATCAAGGCAGAACTTTAAAAAATGTTAAAGAAGTGTGATTTAAATTTCACAAACTTTTTTCTGATTTCTTCGGTAAAACGTTTAAAACTTCATTTGTTTTTTTATAGACCATTTGATAATACAAAATAAAAGCGAGACTGTAACCACTTACAATTAAGTAGTAGTCAGCCCCGCTGCCCCTGCCAAGGATCTTTAGTATACCACATTGAAATCGCTTTGTTTTTCAAAACAGCGCTAATTAGTGAAAAATACAATCGTTTGAAATTGAACAAAGTCGTTAATCAGTCGTATTGATGCAAAGCTATCGAGAGTCGTTTCAATCCTTCTTTTAACGTAGCTTGCGGCGCACAGTATCCCAATCTGACGTGGCCTGGCGTATCAAATGCATCCCCTGGCACCAACAAGACGCCCTGGTCAGCCAGCAGCTGCTCGCAGAATTGATGAATGTCAACCGGCACATCCAGCTTGGGGAACGAGGTCGAAACGGCTTGCGGCATGACCACGCTGGCTCGCTCCTCATTGGCAATCCACTCTTGATAGATCCGCAGATTGCTCATGACCAGCTTTCGATTGCGCGCCAGCACTTGTTGTTTATGACGCAGGACATAGGTGGCCATTAGATCATTAAAGACCCCGCCGCAGATCATCGTATAGTCGCGATACTTGCGGAAGCGCTCGGTCAGTTCGGCATTGGCAGCCGTCCAGCCGATCCGAATGCCGGGAACCGAATAAGTCTTGGAAAGCGAGTTGGTGGCAATCCCCTTGTCATACAGATCCACGATTGAAACGAATTTTTCTGGTTGATCTAATGGCAGATAGACCTCATCAACCAAGATATAGGCGCCAACCTGAGCTGCCAGGTCAACCACCTGCTGTAGAAATTCCTGGTCTAAGACGGTGCCGGTCGGGTTGTTGGCGTTATTGAGACAGATCAGCTTGGTATCAGGGCGCATCAGCTGCTTTAGCTCTTCAATGTCGGGATACCAGTTGGCGGTTTCATGGATCTGCCAATAGTCGACCGTGGCCCCCAACGATTTTGGAATGTCATAGAGCTGCTGATAGGAAGGATATTCAGCAATCACGTGGTCGCCGGGTTCCACCAGACTATAAAGCGCCAAGAGATTTGCTCCCGTCGCGCCATTAGTCTGCAGGATGTTGTGCGGATCCACGTGGCGATAGAGCTTGGCAACTTCGGTCTTAAAGCTGGGGGAGCCTTCAATCCAGCCGTAGTTCATCTTTTGGGCATTGAGCATCTCGTAAAACTCCGCGCCATGATGACCATCCAGATTCATCAGCTCGTCCATCGTCAATGAAGCGATCGTGCTTTGCGAAATATCGTAGCGAGCGCTTTTTTCCCATTTATTTAACCAGGCTTCCACGCCAAATGGAGCAATCTCAACCATAAAAATTTCCCCCTATTCGATCGGAATCGTGCCGTTCAAAATCAAAATCAATGAAACAACTGCCAAAATACTAATCAAGACCATTGCCATCCATTCGTTTTTGGCAAGTCTCAGCTTTCGCGTGCGCCGAGCCTGCCAATAAATCAGAAAGCCCGGCAGCAGACTCAGCGATAAAATCATTACCTGCCGCCAGCCAGCCAAAGTCATCGACAACAGCTCAAAAATCGTCAGCAGGATGCCAATTACTAATTGACCATAAGCACGCTGCTGCCAGCCATCTTTAATCTGCGCCAGTCCAACAAAGAAATAAACGATCAGTCCCGCAGCCGTCCCCAGCGTATAGGCAAACCGATAAGCATAGGTCGTAAACAACAGCGAGCACAGAAACAGGCACTGAACGATCGCCGTTACCCAAAGCGCGGTCGTCGGGGCATGATGCGAATTGAGCCTGCCAAACGAACGCGGCAGCACTCGGTCTTTAGTCATCATCAAAAACGCCTCCGCCGGCAGCATCGTCCACGAAAGCCAGGCCACCAGCACCGAAACGATCAATCCCAAACTGATCAAAGCCGCGCCCCAGGGTCCAACCAACTGACTTAGAATCGTACCCATCGCCGGTTGCGCGGCTCCAGCCAATTGCGCGCGCGTCATTACGCCATAAGGAAGCAGCGAGATCAGCAGGTAGACGACTAGCAGAATCAGCCAGCCGCCAAATGAAGCCACGACGGCATCCCGCTGACGCTTAGCTCGGTGCGCCATGACCGAGGCACTTTCCACGCCCATAAACAGCCACATCATCACCATAATCGAGTTCTTGACCTGATCGGCAACTGCCAGGATGGGACGGGAAGACTGCGCAGCCGCGCCCCAGAAGTTATTGACAAATGTCGACCAATGAAACGCCAATGCCGCTACGATGGTGAAGATCAGCAATGGTATGAGTTTGGCAAGCGTACCGATTAAATTGAGCAGCGCGGTAGCCTCAACACCATAGCTGACGATCACAGTAAACCCAATCGTCAAAAGCATGGCCAGCAGAATCGACGGCAGGTTCTGACCACCTTGAAAAACTGGCCAAAACGTCCCCAGCGCGCTCATCGCAATCGTGGCAAAGGCGAGGTTGCCCAGCCATGAAGCCAGCCAGTATGCCCAACCGGAAATAAACTCGCCCAGCGGCCCAAACGAAAGCCCCGCGTACGCAAAAATTCCGGCGTCCTGCTTGGGGTAGCGGAGCAAGAGATGATTCAGCACGGCAATCAGGCACCACACACCCAGGCCGACGATCAGCCAGCCCAGGATTACCGGTCCCGGTGCCGCCGCGTTGGCCAGATCGCTATTGACGCCAAAGATTCCCGAGCCAATCGTCGCGCCCACGATCAAAGCCGTCAGTTCATACTTGCCGATTTTGTTTGAATCAGCCATCACACTCCTCCTTTCGCGCAGCCTTTCTGGATCAGCCACCACTGCTCTGGATCAGTAATCGCGGCTCTATCTTTGTACTACTGTTCCATGGCTTTTGAGCCGCTTTTGGCATCACACCTCATGAAAATGACCTGTTGCCATTGCCGTTGCCGTTGCTGTTGCTGTTGCTGTTGCTGTTGCTGTTGCTGTTGCTGTCAGTTTACCGGCTTTGGCGGCGGATTTCAAACGCTTTCTCCAGCGCAATTGATCGACTTTGCTGTCACTTCTGATGCTGTTATGGCTTTAATGAAACAGCGAGATTGGTACTGCTCGATTGGCTGGACGCCTGCCATATCCAGACTCTAGCGATATCCCACGATCAATCCGGCACTGGTCTTGAACCCCATACTAAAACGTGCAAAATAAAAGACCCGGTGAATATTCACCAGGCCTTGGGGAAGAAGCGCTTGCCGTTGCCATACTTAATATCAAAACTCGATTATTTACCTTGCTTACTTAATCTGGTCTCTTTATGCCAAGAGATCTATGCAACTTCAATTGTCGACGTTCTCAAATAAGGTTGTACATTAGATACGGCCACTAATTTAGTTAGTTAACAAGCTTTCTTCAGGAAATTCAATTTATTGTGTGATGTGGGGTGCGTTATGCTGCCATCGCCCAGATTAAAGGCGATTGCTGGATACTTTTACATTTGCAACGGATGAGGTTTCTTCCATGCTTTTATTATAAAATCCCCACATTTAAAAGTCAACTCAAACCGCGTCATCAAGCCAATGTAAGCGCTATCGTAATTATACGATTATCCAATTTTTTTCGTCTAAATTAAATGATCTAAACAGGCTTTTTGATTTGGTATAAAATCTTTTTAGTCTTAGGCCTGCTTGCGCTTGTCAACGACCGTATAACCAACAAACAGTGCAATAAACCAGACAAAACTGATCAGCAGCGGCAAACGCGTTGACTTAACAAAGAACAGGATTACCAAAACGCCGATAAAGAAGATGATCGTCAGCCAGCTGGTTAATGGGAATCCTGGCATGTTGAAGGCAGCCACGCCTTTAGGATGCTTTTTGCGGTAAACGATGTGGCACCACAAGATGATCAGCCAGACAAAGACAAAGTTGATCGTTGAGACCCCGGAAACAATATTAAAGATTCCGGCTGGCATGATGTAGTTCAAGATGACGACGATAAACAGAATCAATGACGAGAAGCGCAGGGCATTGTTCGGCACGGCCTGGTTGCTCAGCTTGGCAAACTTTTGCGGTGCGTTGTGACCTGTTGCCAGCGCGTACAGTGATCTACTGGTACTGAAAATCGAGCTGTTGGTTGCTGACATGGCGGCCGTCAAGACCACGAAGTTCAAAATTGCAGCGGCCCCCGGAATCCCCACGGCTTGGAACAGCTGAACAAATGGGCTGGAAGTCGTCTTGATCATGTTCCATGGGTAAACCGACATCATGGCAATCATTGAACCGATGTAAAAGAGTCCGATCCGAACTGGCAGCGAATTGATGGCCTTAGGAATGTCATTATTGGGATCCTTGGTTTCACCAGCCGTCAGACCAACCATTTCAATTCCGACAAAGGCAAAGACAACCATTTGGAAACTCATCAAAAAGCCCAGGACGCCTTTCGGGAAGAAGCCGCCGTGCGACCACAGATTGCTAAATGAGGCCGGGTCAGAACCCTTGACTGGGAAGTGAACGAAGACCATCACCAAACCGATTACGATCAGTGCCAGGATTGCAACCACCTTGATCATCGCAAACCAGCTCTCCATTTCACCGAACAGCCCCACGTTGATCATGTTGACCAGCATCAATAAGACGATGATGACCAGCGGACCGATCCATTGCGGCAGATTAGGGAACCAGTAGCGCAGGTAGATCCCAGTTGCGGTCAGATCGGCCATTGCCAAACTCAGCCAGCAAGACCAGTAAGTCCAGCCGGCCACGAATTCCATGCGGTCGCCCAGGTATTCCTTGACCGAATCAATGAACGAGTGCTTGGTAGTATCAGCTAAAATCAGTTCACCCAAGGCCCGCATCATAAAGAAGCAGAAGATCCCCACGATCAGGTAAGATAAAATGATCGAAGGACCCGCAGCGTGAATGGCCGTCCCCGAACCTAAGAACAGCCCGGTCCCGATTGCCCCACCAATGGCAATCATCGTGATATGACGGCTTTTCAGCGCCCGCGATAGTTTTTGTTCTTGTTGTTCATCCATACTTTTTCTCCTGTAAAACTCTCAATGACAAACATTCCTGTACAGGAGGGCGGCAACACTGACGCAAATAAAAACGTCCCTGACACCAACTTGTGTCAGGGACGTTTTTCAACGCGGTTCCACCCATCTTGCAGACATCTTATATGCCCGCCGCTCTAGCAGTCGATAGAGGAACCACCCTTCATTTCAACGTTGATGCCATAAGATCGATCCCGTGCTTGCAGCTGGGCAGCGGGTCTCTGTAAATCGACCAATAATTAAAAGTTACTAATCATTATAACGATTTTATAACGTTTGTCAAATATTAAATCCAGAAATATCGAACGAACCCCTAAACGTTTAAGACTTTGTTAAGGAAATTCTGGGTATCTGGGTGCTGTGGATGCTCAAAGATCTGTTCTGGCGTACCATCTTCTCGGATCTTACCGTCATGGAAGAATACCACGCGATCAGCCACCCGCTTGGCAAAGCCCATTTCGTGGGTAACGACGATCATGGTCATCCCTTCTTTGGCCAGGTCCTGCATAACACCCAGCACGTCACCAACCATTTCCGGGTCAAGGGCACTGGTTGGTTCGTCAAACAGCATCACGTCCGGCTTCATGGCCAGAGCACGGGCAATTGCCACCCGCTGTTTTTGCCCACCAGAAAGCGTCCGTGGATTGACGTTGGCCTTTTCCTTTAAGCCCACGATATCCAGATAGTGCAGCGCGGCCTCTTGCGCTTCTTCCTTGCTCATCTTCTTCAGTTCCACGGGTGCCAGCGTGATGTTGTCAATTACCGACATGTTGGGGAACAGGTTGAAGTGTTGGAACACCATCCCAATGTTTTGACGCACCAGGTTGATGTCAGTCTTCGGGTCGGCAATGTCGTAGCCGTCAATGTAGATATGACCGCTGTTTGGCACTTCCAAGCGGTTCAGGCAGCGCAGAAACGTACTCTTACCCGAACCAGAAGGCCCAATCATGCAGACAACCTCACTTGGCTTCACGGCAAGATCGATCCCTTTTAAGACCTCATTTTCGCCATAGCTCTTGTGAAGGTCCTTGACTTGTACCTTGTATTGCTTGTCCATGCTATGCCTCCATTCTCTTTTGAACGTAATTCGACAGCCAAGTCAGCAGCGTAATGATGATCATGTACATTACGGCGATGATCAGCCACATCTTGAATCCTTCCATGTTCCGGGCAATGATGACGGTCCCGGTCTGCGTCAGTTCCATGACCCCAATTGCCGAAAGAATCGAGGTATCCTTCAGCGTAATGATCAATTGGTTAACCAAAGATGGCACCATGATCTTCAACCCTTGTGGCGCGATAACCTTAACCAATGCCTTGGAGTATGGCAGGCCCAGACTGCGGGCAGCTTCCCACTGACCAACGTCAACGGCTTCAAAGCCACCACGGACAATAGCACCAACATAGGCCCCTTCATCAAGCATCAAGGTCAAGACCCCAGCCGTAAACAGCGGAATCTTTTGACCAGTCAGGTTTGGCAGCCCAATGTAGATGAAGAATGCCAAAACCATCATTGGAATCCCACGGAAGATGTAGATAATCGTGCTGGAAAGACCCTTCCAGAACTTGCCTTCCGCGATGCCCATGATCCCTAATACCAAACCGAATGCCAATGCGCACAGTGAACCAATAATCGTCAGTTCAATCGTTTCCCAAAGACCAGTCAAAAGGGCCTTACGGTTGTTCTTGATCAGCCCAAAGATCGTCCGGTCCTTGCTGCTTTCAGTCTTCGTACCGCTGCCTTTCGTGTACTTGTCAATCAGCTTTTGCATCCGGCCCGTCTTTTGCATCCATTTGATCCCATCGTTGATCTTGGCCTGCAGTTCTTTGTTTTGGCCTTTCTTAAAGCCGATTGCGATTGGCGTGGCATTGATCTGTTTAGTAACGATCTTCAAAGGCATACCATTGCGGATCCCGTATTGCAGAACCGGACCGTCATCAAACGTAGCTGCCCCGTTGCCGCTCTTAACGTCATTCCACATTGCATTAGAAGTTGTAAAGTACTTGATCTTAAAGCCGTACTTGTCCTTGATGGATTCAGCATACAAGGCCCCAGCAGCCCCAGACTTAACATCAACCGTCTTGCCCTTGAGCTGGCTCATCTTGGTGATCTTGCTGTTTTTGCCGACCGCCATCACGATCCCGTCTTTATAGTAGGAAGTTGAAAAGTCGATTTTGGCCTTTCGTTCGTCGGTAACACTCATCCCACCCATGCCGGCATCGATCTGACCGGAATCCAGAGCCTGCAGAATGGCGTTAAAGCTCATGATTTTGTATCGATACTTGAAATGCTCGTGTTTAGCAATCATCCGAATCATTTCAGGCTCAATGCCGGGATTCTTACCGGTATAGGTCCCTTGTTTGTTTTGAATTTCAAAGGGAGCAAAGGTGTCGACAACCCCGATCGTGTAGGTCTGTTCGGCATGCGCCACCTGCTTATTGACAAATAATCCAGCGAACGTGGTCATCAGCATTACCGCGCAGCTGATGATTGTGCGTTGCCACCATGACTTCTTCAAATTCCTCACTCCTTTTTACTTATTTTTTAACCGTTTATTAATATTCGCGTACTGAATACTTTATCACCTTTTTAATGTAAAAAGAAATATAATCGTCACAAAACCATGAACAATTAATATTATTAGGCCACTTAAATTAATTAAATAAGGTAAATCTTTTGGAAAACTTAATTAATTAAATCTAAAATTCACCTAACCAAATTTTTGGCAACTATTAACTTTTAATTTTGAAACCGCTATCGATTTAACATTCTTAAACGACTTGACTTTTTGCACAAATTTATGTTTAAATACCCCTAATTAAGACGCGCAGGAACTCAGTAGGCAGCGACTCCCTGTTCAAAGAAAACCGGCACAGCTGAAAACCGGCACACAGTCGTTTGGCGAATTACAATCCTGCAGCAACGTCGCTGAACTGAAGTCAATGAGGTGCGTCATGCACGAAGATGGGTGGTACCACGAGCAATTCGTCCCAGAGCCGTTAAGCGGTTCTGGGACGTTTTTCGTTCCTCATGACATTTTTTGGAGGTATTTAAATGAATATTATTGACGAACTGACCTGGCGCGGTGCCGTTAATCAGGTAACTGACGAAGAAGGCCTGCGCGAACTGACGGAAAACGAAAAAATCGGCCTCTACTGCGGGACCGACCCAACCGGCGACAGCCTACACATTGGCCATCTAATTCCGTTTATGATGCTGAAGCGATTCCAGCTGGCCGGCCATCATCCCGTTATCATCATCGGGGGCGGGACCGGTGCAATTGGGGATCCATCGGGGCGCAAAACCGAACGGACCCTGCAGACGGAATCACAGCTGGAGCACAACGTTAAGGCCCTGACCAACCAGATGATCAAGCTGTTCGGGACGGAAAACTTCACCATCGTCAACAACTATGACTGGCTGTCCAAACTGAGCATGATCGACTTCCTGCGCGACTACGGCAAGCTGTTCAGCGTGAACACGATGCTGAATAAGGAAGTCGTAGCTAGCCGTTTGGAAACCGGGATCTCCTACACTGAGTTTACCTACCAGATCCTGCAGTCCATCGATTTCCTGCATCTCTACCGGCATAATGACGTTCACCTGCAGATCGGCGGGGCTGATCAATGGGGCAACATTACTTCCGGGATTGATCTGATTCATAAGATTGAGGGTCCCGACGCCAAAGCTTTTGGTCTGACGATTCCGCTGATGCTCAAAGCAGACGGCACCAAGTTCGGTAAGACAGCGGGCGGCGCAGTCTGGCTGGATCCGGAAAAGACGACGCCATACGAGTTCTACCAATTCTGGATCAATCAAGATGACCGCGACGTCGTTAAATACCTGAAGTACTTCACTTTCCTGAGCAAGGAAGAAATCGACGCGCTGGCTGAAAAAGTCAAGACCGAGCCATGGAAGCGCGAGGCCCAAAAGGCGCTGGCACGCGAGGTTACCAAGTTCGTGCACGGTGAAAAGGCCGTTGAAGAAGCCGAACGCATCACGGCAGCCCTGTTCTCCGGCGACGTTGCCCAACTGTCTGCCAGCGAGATCGAACAAGGCTTTAAGAACATGCCATCCGTTGAGGTTGCCAACCAAAAGCAGAACATTATCCTGTGGCTGGTTGACGACACCAAGATCGAGCCTTCCCGTCGTCAAGCCCGCGAAGACGTCAAGAACGGCGCCATCCGCATCAACGGCGAACAAATCACGGACGAGAATGCCGAAATCGATCCAAGCACGCATTTTGACGGCAAGTTCGTGATCGTGCGCAAGGGTAAGAAGCGCTACTGGCTGGCACGGGTAAAGAAGTAGCTTCATAATTCGAGACAGCAGTTCCTAGATTATGAATAAGATGCGTTGCTGCTAATATGGTAAAGAAGTAGTTGACCCAGGCAGCTGGTTTCGCGTTATAATATAGCTATCATGCACGGTGCAATAGTAGTCAGGCCAATGACAGAGAGATTCCAAATGCTGAGAGGGATCGCGGCTAAGCGAAATGGAGCGGTGCCGACAACTGAATCAAAAGCATTTAAGTGAGGGGCTTTCCCCTAAATTAGGTGGCACCGCGGCAAAGATCGTCCTATTCTCGTTTGGAGAGGACGGTCTTTTTTTAGGTGCTGAAAGGAGTTTTTCTTATGAAGTTTGATCCCAGCAAAAAAGTCGTTTTAACCGGTGACCGGCCAACCGGCAAGCTGCATGTCGGTCATTACGTTGGTTCATTAAAAGAACGCGTGAAGATGCAAAACAGCGGCAACTATAATATGTTTATCATGATTGCCGACCAACAGGCTTTGACCGATAATGCTCGTGATCCCGAAAAGATCCACAACAGTCTGATTCAAGTTGCATTAGACTATCTGGCAGTCGGTCTGGATCCGGCCAAGTCAACGATGTACATTCAGTCGCAGATCCCCGCTTTATCTGAACTCAACATGTACTATCTGAACCTGGTTACGGTATCGCGGCTGGAACGGAACCCAACCGTTAAAGCCGAGATTCAGCAAAAGAACTTTGACCGTTCGATTCCAGCCGGATTTTTAACCTACCCTGTCAGCCAAACCGCCGACATCACGGCATTTAAAGGCGAACTGGTGCCGGTTGGCGATGACCAGGAGCCAATGATGGAACAAGCACGGGAAATCGTCCGCTCATTCAACAACATCTACGGTGACATTCTGGTTGAACCAAAGGGCGTCTTCCCACCAAAAGGCCAGGGCCGGATTCCCGGGCTGGACGGCAATGCCAAGATGAGCAAATCGCTGGGCAATGCCATCTACTTGAGCGACGATGAAAAGACGCTGCAAAAGAAAGTCATGTCCATGTACACCGACCCAACTCACATTCACGTTGAAGATCCTGGTCATATTGAAGGCAACGTAGTCTTTACCTACCTGGACATCTTCGACCCTGATAAAGAGCACGTGCAGGAATTAAAGGACCAATACCAAGCTGGCGGTCTGGGCGACGTTAAGATCAAGCGCTACCTATTTGAAGTCTTGAACAGCGAGCTTAAGCCAATTCGAGAACGCCGCGAAGAATTTGCTAAGGACATTCCAGCCGTTTACGATATGCTCAAGCAAGGCTGTGCCGATGCCAATGAGGTTGCCAACCAAACCCTGGCGGAAATACGGCATGCCATGGGGCTGGATTACTTTGCCTAATTAAATCAAAAAAGCTTTGCACAACTCGCGCAAAGCTTTTTTAGTCTCTAACGGCCCAAGGAAAGCAGCGTCATAAACGGCTGTTTGATCAGACCCATCAAAACGTCGATTCCCAAAACGGCAATGACGATAATCACGGCTGCCAGGATCTTTTCAGCATGACTGAAAACTATTTGGCCATGCTGACGACGCGCGTACAGATACATTGGCATCCCCACCAGGTAGACGATGAATTCGGCCACCGTGTACTTTAAGCCTGCCGAAACGCCCATCAGCAGCGTGTAAACAAAGGCCAACCCCGCAATAATCATCCCCCGCTTTGGATGATGCTTGCCGCTGTATTCATGGTGCATGGCGATCTTAAACAAGTAGGCCTCAGCAACCAGATAAGGCGGAATCGTCGTCGCCGCGCTGATTAAAAGCAGCTTTTCATAGGCCTGGCCGTCAAAATGCGCCATCAGAATAATGGCCTGAATCGTTACCGTGGCAATCAAAATGGCAAACACTGGCTGATCGTTGGCGTTGGTCTTGGCAAATGCCCGCGGAAAAGTACCATCCTGTTCGGCGGCATGCTGTGGCAGCTCACAGATCATTTCCAACCACGAGATCCAGCTGGCCAGCACCGTCAAGATCAAGGTCAGACTGATGATGTTACGGCCCCAGACGTTGTGCCAGATACTGGTCAGGATCGCGGCCGTAGAAGGCGAGGCCAGCCGCATCAACTGACCATAAGAAAAGACTCCCAGCGACAGCAGACTGATCAAAATATCGATCGTAATGCAGATTAAGAACCCGACCATCGTTGCCATTCTAACCTGGCTGCGCTTCTTGGCACGGCCCGCCATGACCGCTGCTCCCTCAATCCCGCTGAACATCCACAGCGTAACCATCATCGTGGCCAGCGTCTGCTGAGATACACTGCCCAGATTCAGATTGTGCACGGATGGCATCACCACGTTGGCCTGCATGTCAGTCGTGAATTTCTCCCAGCTGAAGTTGCCCATTAAGGAGATGATCAAGACGGTAATCACAATCATCAGCAGCGTCATCGCGATTTTCTGCATGCGGTTGGAAGACTTGGTGCCTTTTAAGGTCAGCCCCGTCATTCCCCAAGTCAAAAGCGAGGCCCCGATCATTGACGGCCAGTTGTTGCCGCCCGCAAACGTACCAGGGAAAAAGTAGTTGAGCGTGTTCATGGCCAGTACCGCGAACGCCGCATTGGTCGCACAGTTGGAAACAAAATATCCCCACGCGGTCAAAAAGCCGACAAACGGACCAAAACCGGCCACGCCATAGTCATACATCCCAGCTGTTAAATCAGGCTTCACGGCACTTAGGATCATAAAGACCTCGGCAATCAGCCACATGCCGATCCCCGTCGTAATCCAGGCCAGAATCTGCGCCGTTGCCCCCGCAACCGTCGCCATGTTTTTAGGCAGATCAAAAATTGCCGAACCAATCATGGCGCTGACACAGATCGCGACCAGCCCGGCAAGGCTTAATTGATTATCCCGTACCTTTGGATTCGTCATTGCAATCGCCTTCCCTTCTAAATATCCACTCCTTTTCCGAAAACGATTTCATTTCTACTTATATTATAGTCGTCGACAGCTGCTACCGGGATCGTCAATTTTCGATAGCTGTCATTATCTATGCCAAAATAAGGCAAACACAAAAAAATGCCTTGCCGTACCTAAGCACGACAAGACATTTTTACTTGATTACCTTGACTGAGCGTCGGGAAACCATGATCGCATACAGCCAGGTCACCAGCATCATGACAAAGACCGAAACAAACAAGAAGTTATAGCCGGCCTGGTCAACAACCCAACCGCCATACACTGGTCCCAGCGCCCGGCCAATCGACATGGCAACATTGGGCATTCCTTGATACTTACCAGTTTCCTCAGCGACAGTCAAGACATCGATATAGGCTGGCACGGAAGGAATCCCGACCATTTCCCCAATCGTCAGGATCACAAAGTCAACGACAAACATCGCAAAACTGTGTACCCAGATTAATAGCGGAAACGAGATGGCAAAAATCGCAATCCCGATAATAATCTGCCGCTTAACCGAAAGATAGTCGGCCAGTCTGGTAACCAGGGGCTGGCCCAAAACGATGACGGCCCCATTGATCGTCCACAGCAGACTGTAGGCAAAGAATGGAATATGCATATCGGTAATGTGCACCGACATGACGCTTTCCCATAAGGCATAGCTGAGATAGACCGTTACCAGGCACAGACAGTAGGCATAGACGATGTGGACGTTGTGACGCGGGCTCTTAACCGCCGCGGCCTGCTGGTTCTTAACCGTTGCCTTAGGCCGTACGTCAACGTTAAAGTGCAGTACCGTAATCAAAAGGTAGGCACCATAACAGACGCTGGCTACGATAAAGACAATCTCGATTCCCAGGTCCAACAGCGTCCCGACCAATAGCGTCCCGACTACGACCCCCACGTTAAGCGCCATGTACAGCATGTTATAGACATAGCGGGCAGTGTGTCCCGTGACGGCCGAGCCATAGGAATTGATCACGGTCAGTCCCGAGCCGTCCGCAAAGCAGATCACCGCCAGCAGAATCGGAAACATCGGCCAGCCATGAAAGAAAATCATCAAAACATTTCCCAAGGTGGCGACCGTTACGGTGATCACCGCGGCCGCGTAAGGCTTCCAGTTGTCAAACAGCCAGCCGCCCAGGTAATTGCCAAACATCATCCCCATGGAACTGAAAAAGATTACCAAGCCCGCGACCGTCATCGATTTATTCAAGTACTCATGCACATAGATCGTCGTCAATGGCCAAAGCATCGCGGCGCCGGCATTATTAAGCAGACTCGCCATGAACAGCCACTTGAGCTTGATTGATTGGCGTGGCATAAATATGCACCCTTTCTAAAGCACTAATAAAGCCCCTTTTCCGTGCAGCAAGCCGACACGGCAAGGGGCTTTATTTTTTCCGTGTCTGGCTTGGTTGAAACTTTCTTTGTCTCTAGTTTACCAGACATTCTCAGCAGACTCCAAACGCGACCGCTGATTGGATCTTACTTGTGCAGGTAGTTGAATGGCACCGCGTTTTCTGGCGTGATCTTGGTGATGCCATGCATGTAAGGTACCAGCGCTTCTGGAATCGTTACCGTACCGTCTTCGTTTTGGTAGTTTTCCAAAATTGCGGCTACCGTCCGGCCAACTGCCAAACCAGAACCGTTCAGCGTGTGGACCAGCTGCAGCTTGCCGTTTTCGTCACGATAGGTAATGTGCATCCGGCGAGCTTGGAAATCAGTACAGTTCGAGCAGCTGGAGATTTCACGATACTTGTCTTGAGCTGGCATCCAAACTTCAATATCATGCGTTTCCGCTGAAGTAAAGCTCATGTCGCCAGTCGACAGCGTGATGACATGGTATGGCAGGCCAAGCTTTTGCAGAATGTTTTCGGCATTCTTAGTCATCTTTTCCAGTTCGTCAAATGAGGTTTCTGGCTTAACGTACTTAACCATTTCAACCTTATTAAACTGGTGCATCCGGATCAGGCCACGCGTGTCCCGACCAGCCGAACCAGCTTCAGAACGGAACGATGGCGACAGCGCCGTGACGTATACCGGCAGCTTATCGGTTGGGATCTCTTCACCAGAGAAGTAGTTGGTCAAAGGCACTTCCGCCGTTGGAATCAGCGTCATGTCCTCGCCATTGACCTGGTAGACGCCTTCCTTAAACTTAGGGAACTGACCAGTACCGTACATGGATTGAGCCTTGACGATGTATGGCGGCAGAACTTCCGTGTAGCCTTCCTTCATGTGTTCATCCAGCATGAAGTTGTAAACGGCCCGTTCCAGTTGAGCACCCAAGCCGACATAGTAGACGAACCGCGCGCCGGAAACCTTAGCTGCCCGGTCGAAGTCCAGGATCCCGAGCTTTTCGCCCAGGTCCCAGTGGTGCTTAGGCTCAAAGGCAAACTTAGTCGGCTCGCCCACCTTGTATTCTTCACGGTTGCTGTCTTCATCAGGACCAACCGGCACGCCATCACGCGGTACGTTTGGCAGGTGCGCCAGCTTGTCGTTTAAGATCGCGTCGTTTTCTTCGACCTCAACGTCCAGCTTCTTGATGTCTTCACCAACCTGACGCATTTCGGCAATCGCGTCATCGGCTGATTCGTGGTTGCGCTTGGCCTCACCGATCTTCTTGGAGGCCGCGTTGCGCTTAGCCTTCAGCGTTTCGGTCTGCTGCAGCAGTTCACGCCGCTTTTCATCCAGGGCCAATACTTCGTCAATGTCTTTTGGATCAACGTTGCGCGTTGCCAGCTTCTGCTTAAAGAATTCAGGGTCTTTACGAATCTTCTTGATATCGAGCATCTAAAATTCCTCCTAGGTATATAAAAAGAGCCACTTCATCCATATTTTGGGACGAAATGGCTCTGGTTCCGCGGTACCACCCAAGTTCGACAAAGATTTGTCACGCTCTGCATGGATAACGGCCATGAACCCGTGCGGCATTACCCGCCCACATTTAATGACACCGGAGTTTCGATCGCTGCCTTGCACCACCCGACAGCTCTCTTGAGATCTACTTTAAAATGTCTTCGTGTTTTATATCATCGCTATCTTATTACATCCTGCCTGATTTGGCAATCTTTTCGGCTAATTTATTGCAAAGTCGTGCTGATAGCTGACGTGACTGTGGCCCTTGTCGGAACTGATCTTGAGCTGATCGGGAATCCGTTCTTCCAATTCGGTCACGTGACTGATGATCCCGACCATACGCGAATTGCCTTCCAAAGTCTGCAGCGCCTGCAATGCATTATCCAGCGCGGCTTGATCCAGCGAGCCGAAGCCTTCATCAACAAACAGAGCATCAATTTGAATTCCCCCAGCCTGCTGCTGAATGATCTCACCAAGCGACAGCGCCAGGGCCAGCGAGGCAGCAAAAGTCTCTCCTCCAGACAGGGTATGCACGCTGCGATCCTTGCCGGCATCACGATCTCTAACGCTGACTTCCAATCCGCTCCATTTATTGTTTGAACCGGTGCTTTCTTCCAAAAAGAACTCATAGCGATCAGCGGTTAATTGTCTGAGCCGTGGATTGGCGTTGTTCAAGACCTCTTTGAAGTAGTGTCTGAGCACATATCTTTCCAAAGTCAGCCGCATTGAATTCTTGCCGTTCATGGTATTGACCAGATCACTGAGCCGATCCAGTTCGGCCTGCTGTTTACCTTGTTCCTGCTGGATCTCATCAACCTGCTGAACCGTTTTTTGCTGCTGTTGGAGCTGTTCTTTTAAGCGCCCTAATTCCCGCTGTTTTTCATCGCGTATTGTCGTAGCCGCCTGCAGAGCTTTTCGCGTCTCAGCCAGCTGCGGTCGGGGCCGTTCGTTAATGGCTGCCAGCAGGTGCTGACGCCGGTCAAGATTGATCTTGACCGCCTGTTGATATTCATTGACGGTCTGCTGCAGCGATTCCAGCTGATCCAGTTGGGCAAAGTCTTCTGCATAGCGTGACCACTGGGCATTGGGATCATGATCTTTTAATGCTTGCTGCAGTGTCTTAGCCAATTGCTGGTGATGGTGCTGCTGCTGCGTCAGGTTTTCTTGATCATGACTGATCGTTGCAGCTACCGCGGCGGCGCGCTGCTGTTGATTCTGCAGTTCGGTTTGGTTCTGATCCTTTTTTTTCTGATAATCCTGCAGCTGAATTTGCCAATCATGCAGTTGTTTTTTGGCTGTCAGCAAATCAGCGTATGCTGACGGCAGCTGCTTTATTTTAGCCGTCAGCTCACCATTGAGTCCTGCCAGCTGGGCCGTCAGCAGCTGTTGATCATGATCCAGTTTCTGTTGCTGGGCCGTCAATTCATCCAATGTCTGCTGCTGTTTTTGCTGTTCTTGTTGCGCCTGCTTTAATTCTTCAATAGCTGCCTGAGTCTTTTTAAGCCGTTGTGCGGTCTCATTCATACGCTCTTGCAGTTTGGCGGCCAGCTGGGCAAGATCGGTCGCCGGCAGCTGACTGTCATTTCTTAATTTCGTCAGCTCAGTCGTGTATTCATCTTTTAAGTTATTCAACTGCTGGGTCAGATTGACCATTTTTTCCTGAACCTTGACTTTTTGGGCATGCGCATCGTCTAAAGCCTGGCGCGCCTGTTTTAAAGCCACACCGGCAGCTTGAATCTCATCAAGCGAGATCTTAGCGGCTAGGTTGCCTGGCTGGGGATGATCAATTGAGCCGCAGACCGGACAAGGCTGACCCGGAATCAGATGAGTCGCCAGTTCAGCAATCTGAAGAGCCGCGTGCTTTTGATCAGCTTCTTGAAAGGCGGTCTGCGCGGCCTGATAATGCTGGCCAGCCAGTTTCTCCTCGTGCTGGGCCTGCTGCAGGCTGGCTTGCTGATCAGTTATCGTCTGGTGCTTACTCTGTAGATCCTGCAGTCGCTTGAGTAATGCCTGTCCGGTGCTGCGTTCCTCAAGCATTTTTTCAATCAACTGCCGATCGGTTTGTTGCTGCAGACTTTGAATCTGCTGTGCCGTTTTCTCCAGTAAAACCGTCTGCTGCTGGCTGACGGTTTGAACCTGCTGCTGGCTTTTTTGGAGTTTAGCCAGTTTTTGCTGCTCAGTTTGAATGCGTTCTTTAAGTTCGGCCGTTTCTTGATATCGGGGCAGCAGGCTTGCCAAAGCGATTTTTTGCTGATTGATCGAATCAATGGCTGGCTGCTGCTGGTTCAGCTCTTGAGCACGATGCTGCAATTGCTGCAGTTTTTGATCAAGTTCCGTAGCTGCCGTCTGCTGTTGCTGCAGATCGTTTTGCAAGTCTTGGATAGCCGCCTGGGCATGCTGCCAGGCAACGTAATCGGTTCGCTGATGGCGAACCCACTGCAGCTCGTCAATCAGCTGCTGCTTGGCTTGGATTGCTGATTGCTGCTGATCCAGCTGTTGTTGAACGGTTTGGTTTTGGGCCAGCTCATCATAGGCGGTCTGCAGATTTTGTTCCACGTGAAACTGTTCATCGAGTTTTTTTGCCTTTGTCTGGACAGCCACAGCAGCCTCGACTTGCTGAGTCAGCTGCTGTTCATGCTGTTTTAACAGCGTTGCGGCGGCTTGCAGCCATTGAACGGGATCGGTTTGGTCAGCCAGTTCTTCAATGCTGGTCATCAGATGTTCCATTTGCTTTTGACTGTCATGACTGGCATCCTGTGCCGCCGTCAGCTGATCCTTGAGTTGCTGGGTCCAGTCCGCGTATAGCTGCGTGCCAAACAGCTCCGCCAGCAATTCATTTTTGTTATTGCTGTCCGACTCCAGAAACTCACGAAACTTACCCTGTGGCAGCAAAACGATCTGGCGAAACTGATCAGCGCTGATGCCGATTAGATCTTCAATAAATTGATTGGCGTCGGTAACTTTGGTAATTTCTTCTTTTTGACCGTTTTTTTCATAAAACAGGTCTACTTTTTGACTCTTGTGCCGATCCTGTTTCGGCTCCCGAATGATCTGATAGGTCTTGCCTTGATGCTCAAACCAAAATGAGACCCGTGTCAGATCCTTTTCCTTGGCAAAATCAGAGCGCATTTTTTCAGCAGTCCGCCCATTGCGATTATTATCAGTCGTTGTACCAAACAGACTAAAGCACATCGCGTCAAAAATCGTGGTCTTGCCGCTGCCCGTCTTGCCACTGATCAAAAACAGCGGCACTTCGTCAAATTGAGCAAAATCAACGGTCTCATTGACATATGAGCCAAAATACTCCATTTTCAGTTTTAAAGGCTTCATTTTTCTTCCTCCTCAACCTTGGTCAAAGCTGCCGATGCCCACTGCCGTTGCTGATCGTCCAGCTGCTGATCAGGATGCACCTTTTCATAAAACTCATCCAACAGCGTCAGCGGATCATGACTGACCATCGTCATGGTCGCGATGCTGGCGTCGTCCTGCTGGTTGGGGCGCTTGATCTCAACAATCTTAGGATAACGATCCCGCAGTCGATTCATCAGGTCGCTGATCAGCTTGGTATCGGTCAGGCGGATGGCAACATAGTCTTGGGTTTGATCGTATTGAGCTGCGATTTTCCCTTGCGTCAGTTCATCAAATGAGCCTTCTAAAATGATCAGATCATGCTTAGGCTGCAAGGGGGCCCAAGTGAGCTTGAATGGATTCGTATCGACAATCCAGACCCCTTTTTGCAGATTGGCCTCTGAAACCGAAAACTTAAGTGGCGAGCCGCTGTAGCGCATGCGTTCTTCATTTAACGCCCGCGGATTATGCAGGTGCCCCAGTGCCACGTAGTCGAAGTCTTTTAACAGCGTGGTCGGCACGGCATCCAATCCTCCAACCTCAACTTGAATCTCAGAATCGGTATGCGTACTGCCCGCCGCGAAAAAGTGCGCCACCAAGACGTGCTTTTTATCAGGATCGAAAAGCTGCTTCATTTGATTAACAATTAAAGTCATCGCCTGGCTGATCGTCTTAACATCTTGTTCGAAATAATTGCGGACTGCCTGCAGGTTAAAGAATGGCAGCAGGAAAAACTGCGTATCCATAATCGTGACTGGTTCAAACGCACTGGCCAGCGTGGTATGCAGATAAAAATCGGTCGTCTCAAACCATTCACTGCCCGTCGCCAGGCGCGCGGCCGAATCATGGTTGCCGCTGATCGCCAATAGCGGCAGATGGTCATTTAGATTCAGCTGCTTGAGCATTCCATTCAGCTGCTCAACCGCCTGCTCGCTGGCTAAGCCCCGATCATACAGATCACCTGCAATAACAACGGCATCGACTTGATAGTCTTTAGCCAGCTGTTCAATCTGATCAAACGCCGCGGTCTGATCTTCAGCAAGCGAAAAATCATGCAGTTTCTTACCGATATGCCAATCGGCCGTATGTAAAAATCTCATGAGACCTTCCTTTCTATCGAACAAACATTCGCGTTGATGACATTATAGCACAGATCGCGTGAAAGTTTCAGCATGGTAAAGTTCAAACTTTCTTCGCATTTTATTAATATTTTATTTAGATTCACCCCTGGTTAAGACTCACTCAAATACTGATATATCAACGTTTGATTGGGAAAAGTAGTTTTATTTCAAGATTTTAAACATGTTTTTCTTAAGCAAGGCTTAATATTTAATTTCCTTGACTTGGTATATAGTAAGGTAGTACCTTTCCAAATCCGATTTAGGTAAAGGAGTGATTAGTGAATGTTGGCAGCTCTCAAACGCCACCCTGTCGCTGGATTTCTGCTTAAAACGTTCTTTTATTTTATCGTCTTAATGCTGTTGATCTACTTATACGGATACTATGGCGCTGGACAGGCACCGTTTATCTATAACGAATTCTAGCGGAGGAAAAAATGATTTCTAACATTGTTCGCGAGTTTGACCGCGTCGCAAAAGAAAATGCCACGCGCGTCGTCTATGACGAAATGGGTCAGACTCACACGTACCAAGATTTATTGGTTGATTCAAATGCTTTCGCGGCTTGGCTCGACCAAGAAAAAATCGTTCCTAAAGATGGTCTGATCATGTTTTATGGCGACCATCAATTTGAAATGGTGGCCGGTTTTGTCGGCGGCCTAAAAGCAGGTCACGCCTACATTCCCGTTGAGGTCGGCTCAGCTCTGCCCCGCATGCAGTCGATTATTGATGCGGCCAATCCGCGGCTGGTCGTCGCCATCGATGACTTTCCCGTTGAAAAGCTGAACTACGACGGGGCCGTGATTAATAAATATGAATTGGAACAGATCTTTGCCCAAAAGACTTCATACGAGGTTACGCATGAAGTCACCGGCGACCATCCTTTCTACGTGCTGTTTACTTCTGGTACCACCGGCTCGCCAAAAGGAGTTGAGATCAGCCACGACAATATCTGTTCATTTGCCAATTGGATGCTGGGCGACAGTTTTGACATCCCAGCTCACCAGATCTACCTGGGTCAGGTGCCATTCTCGTTTGACGTCTCGCATATGTACTGGCTGACGGGTCTTTTGTCCGGCAGCACGGTGCAGACCCTGCCACTAGCCGTTGTTCAAAACCTGGGTCAGCTGTTTACCACGCTGCCTAAGCTTGACATTACGGTCTTTGTCGGTACACCTTCATTTGGCGACATGGCGCTGCTCAGTCCTCAGTTCAATCACGAACAGATGCCGAACCTAAAGTACTTTGTCTTCTGTGGCGAAGAGCTGACCACCTCGACTGTCAAGCGACTGTTCAAACGGTTCCCCGATGCGCGCGTCTTTAACACCTATGGCCCAACCGAAGCTGCCGTGGCCGTTACCAGCATGGAAATCACGCCGGCAATGGCCAACAGTCACGAACGGCTGCCAATCGGCTACGATAAGCCTGGCGTAACTACTACGATCTGGAAGGACGGGCAGCCCGTTGATGAGCCAAACGTCCATGGCGAGATCATCATCAGTGGTGACAGCGTGGCTAAGGGCTACATGAACAACCCTGAAAAAACGGTCAAAAACTTCTTTAAATACAACGGCGTCCAGTCATATCGCACTGGTGACGAAGGCTTTATCGATCAAGACGGCATCCGCCACATCATCGGTCGGATGGATTTTCAGATCAAGCTGCACGGCTTCCGGGTTGAGCTGGATGAGGTCCGCAACAGTCTGGAACTGAGCGAATACATCAAGCAGGCCATTGCCGTGCCGAAGTACAACAAGAAGCATCAGGTCAGTCATTTGATCGGCTACGTGATTGCACAGCCCAACGACTTTAAAGATGAAAAGGAACTGACTCAAGCCATTCGTCAAAGTCTGGCTGGCAAGATCATGGACTATATGATGCCAACCCAGTTCGTCTACGTTGACAGCTTCCCAAAGTCCGCAAATGGCAAGATTGCGGTTAAGCAGATGATCGCGGAGGCCAATCAATAATGAGCTGGCTTGAAAGTCTTCCCAACTACACGGCTTATGGCACGCCATCGTACTTTATCTACCTGCTGATTGCCGTCTTGCCAATGGGAATCAGCCTGTACTTTGGCAAGCGGCTGGCTTGGTATGAGGCCATCGTCAGCTTCCTGTTTATCTTCTTTATGTTCGATGGCTCCAGTGCCCCGCAGATGCTTTCTCTGATCGGCTACGTAGTCTATCAAACGATCCTGGTAATGGGATATTTCCATTATCGGCAAAAGAAGAACGCGGCGGGCGTCTTTTACCTGATGACGCTGCTATCGCTTTTACCGATCATCATCGTCAAGTTCACGCCGGCAATGGTCGGTCATAACTCGCTGCTGGGCTTTTTGGGCATCAGCTACCTAACGTTTCGGGCGGTCGGAACGATTATCGAAACGCGTGATGGCGCCGTTAAAGACCTCAACTGGTGGAAGTTCATCCGCTTTTTGCTGTTTATGCCAACCATCACTTCCGGACCGATTGATCGCTACCGGCGTTTTTCAAAAGATTATCGCAAAGTCCCCAGTCGTGAAAAATACCTTGAAATGGTCGGTAAGGCCGTTAAATATCTTTTCATCGGCTTTTTATACAAGTTCGTGCTGGCCTACCTGTTTGGTCAGGTTTGGCTGCCATTCGTTGAGCACCAGGCATTAATGTACGCACCGCATTTAAGCTGGTGGGTCGTTGCCGTGGCCTACGTCTATGCCGGCGATCTTTACTTCGACTTTGCCGGCTACTCGCTGTTTGCCGTGGCCATCAGTTATTTGATGGGTGTCGAGACGCCAATGAACTTCAACAAGCCGTTCGTTTCCAAAAACATCAAGGAATTCTGGAATCGCTGGCACATGACGCTCTCGTTCTGGTTCCGTGACTACATCTTTATGCGGTTCGTCTTTTTGGCCAGCAAGAAGCATTGGTTTAAAAACCGCAACGTCCTGTCATCGGTTGCCTACATGATCAACATGCTGGTCATGGGTTTTTGGCACGGGGTTACCTGGTACTACATTCTCTATGGTTTCCTGCATGGGAGCGCATTGGTCATCAATGACTGGTGGCTGCGTTACAAGCGCAAGCACCTGCACATCAAGACCAATGCCTTTACCAAGGGCGTGGCCATGTTTATTACGTTTAACTTTGTCGTCTTTTCATTCTTGATCTTCTGCGGCTTTTTGAACACGCTGTGGTTTGTCAAACATTAATCTGAGTACTTATTTTTGGAGGTTATATCATGCAAGAACAAATTCAACAACTTTTAGCTGAAGCAACCGGCCGTGACGCCAGCGATTTTGCCGACACGACTGAAGATCTGTTTGCCGATGGTCTGCTGGACTCCATGGCAACCGTTCAGCTGCTGCTGGCTCTGCAGGACGAATTCGACATTCAGGTTCCCGTTTCCGAATTTGACCGCAGCGAATGGAGTACGATCGATAAAATCGTTGATCGGGTAAAGGAACTGGAAAATGAATAACCGTCGCAAACTGTGGTCGATCTTTGGCCCGGTTATCGTAGCCTGCCTATTGGTACTGGGCTTTTTTGCCTTGCCATGGAGCAGCTCGCATTCCCAGGCAACCCTGCAGAAAGCCGCCGATTCTCTTAGTCCGCGCGTTTTTAAAAACAGCTCGATTAAAGTGGCAGCCATGCAGGATAAAAAGAAAAACTACATTCCATTCTTCGGCTCCAGTGAGTTGAATCGAATGGACCGCTATCATCCCGCGGTGATGGCTGCTCGCTATCACAACTACACGCCATTCTTGTTCGGTTCCCGTGGTACGCAGTCTTTGCCGCAGCTGTTTAACATGACAATGATGGCCCCCGAAATGAAGAATGGCAAAGCCGTCTATATCATTTCGCCACAATGGTTCGTCAAAGAAGGCGTCATGCCATCAGCTTTTAAATACTACAACGGCACTTACGCTAATCTAACCTGGCTGAAACAGGCCAACCCTGATTCGCCATACGATCGCTACACGGCTAAGCGCTTGGTTAAACTTTTAGGCGCGGAAGGCTCAGTTGCCAACTATGCCAAAAAAATCGCTGACGGCAAGCACCTCAGCTCATGGGATCGTACCCGTATCGACATGGAATCAACGCTGCTCAAGCATGAGGATGAGCTGTTCTCCGGCTGGTTCTTAAAAGACAACTATAATGATCGTATTAAGCCACGTATCAACGAGCTGCCTAAGACTTATAACTACAGTGCCCTGACCAAAGAAGCCATCAGCGACGCCAAGCATTCCAGCAACAACAACCGCTTTGGCATCTTAAATCAGTTCTATGATCGGCGCGTCAAAGGCCATCTCAAGGACGTTCCTGGCAGTCAAAAACACTACAGCTACCTTAAATCGCCCGAGTATGCCGATCTGGAAGTCGTCCTGAATCAGCTTAAAAAGACCAATACCAACGTCGTCTTTATGATCACGCCGGTTAATGCCAAGTGGGAAAAGATGACTGGTCTTTCCATGCCGATGTACTATCAGACTGCCAATAAGATCAAATATCAGCTGCGTTCGCAAGGTTTCAACAATATCGTTGATTATTCACATGATGGCGGTAAGCCCGGCTTTATGGAAGACACCATTCACATTGGCTGGGCCGGTTGGGTCAACTTTGATCATCGCATTGCACCGTTCTTGGAGCAAAAACAGCCGCAGCCTCACTACCATATGAATAAGGCCTTTTTGTCGCAGAAATGGCAAAATCTTGATCCTACGACGGCCAACTTAAATCAATTCACCAAGGATCACCTTGATAAATAACCAAAAAAAGAGTTCGCAGCTAGCTGCGAGCTCTTTTTTGCATCTTATCAGAATTTTAGTTTTCAGAAGCACCCGTCATCGCATCAGCATCCGTTTCTTCTGGATCATCAGCTGCTTCAGATGCACCCGTGCTGGCATCCGTTTCGGCCTGTTCAGCACGTTGAGCAGCCGCCGACATTACCGGAGCAGCTGGTTCGCTGGGAGCAGCCGGTTCCTCATCGGTATCTTCAGAAGCCCCCGTCGTCGCATCCATAGCTGGGGCAGGTTCTTCAACTGGTGCTGGGGCAGCGTGGCCATGCGAGGCGCTGGAGGTTGCATCCGCATTCCAGGCACCATTTTCAGCCAGGTTCAAGATATCATCAACTGAACCCGTAAATTCAATCGTCCCCAGGTAGTGACCATCAACATCCCGCAGCGCATAGTAGCGAATCAAGACACGGTGACCGTTCATCATCAATGGGCGGGCAACCACGTCTTTGGTGCCGTTCTTAAAGCTGTCGATAATGGCCTTAACTGCAGGAACAGCCTTTGGTGGGTGGCATTCACTGTAGGTTTCGCCAAGCTGGTTGACGTTACGAACGTGTTCACGGTTAGGCTTGTCTGAGTAGTAGGCAAAGCGGTCGTCAGCATCGATCAGGTCAATTTCAAATGGAATCGTGTTGAAGATGGCTTGGACTTCTCGCAGCGACAGGCGGCCGGTCGGGAAGCTGACATAGGCATCTTCAATCATAGGACGTTTTACAGACATGAGTTGTTCACCTCGAGAAGCATTTTTGAAAAGTTCCGCATATTCAACAAAATTGGTAAAGCATTTTTCCAGATTATCAACGCAGGCCTGGTCAGTCAGACGGCCATCCTTGCTAAAGACCTTGGCAGCATTGCCGATCAGCACCTCGTTGCCAGACAGCAGGTTGGCATTGCAGTCAGGACTCAAAAGCATCTTGCGCATCTGCTGCTGAGCTCGTGCGGAAGCCTGGCGACCATAGGATACCCCCACGATCATAGCTGGCTTGCCATGCAGAACCTTGGATTGATACGACAGCCATTCAACCGCGCTCTTCATTGCGGCTGGAACGGCATGGTCATATTCGGGAGTAGAAAAGATAACCCCATCAGCAGCGTTGATCTGCTGCTTAAGTTTCCAAACTGGCGTCGTTTCCTCAAAAGGCACGTCCTTGCTAAAAGCTGGCAGATCCTTGATTTCGGCAATCTCAATCTCTGCCATGCGCCAGAAGTGCTTCCTCATAAACTGCAAAAGAACGCGGTTGTAGGAAAAGTCGGCGTTCGTACCGACGATTGCAACAAATTTCATTACTTGGCAGCCTCCTTTTCCGCTTTGGCCAATGCTGCTTCTTCCAGCTTAACTTCTTGATCATTGGCGATCGCAAAGCATTCAAAGTCGCGCAGACACTTGTCTAAGAACTTGATCGTACCAGGATCGGTAATATCGCCGTTTTCATCAAACAGATTCTGGGCAAAACTCATAAAGAAGTCTTCTTTTTGAAAGACGCGCGCGTTGACCCCCGGCGAGATCATAACGTCACGCAGGTCAACCTGAGCCCGTGAAGAGCCTTGCGCGTCAGTAGAAGCCCCAACCAGCAGCACCGGCTTGTTGGTAAATGGATGCAGCTGATAGGAAAGCCATTCAATGATGCTCTTTAAAGAAGAAGGTACTGAGTGATCAGTTTCAGGACAGGCAATCACTACGGCATCGGCAGCATCGATCGCGTCTGACATGGCCTGGATGGCAGCCGGCGTTTCTTTGGCGCTTTCGTTGAACAGTGGAATCTTGCGCACGTCAACGACCGTCATATCATGTTCATAGGCTTTGCTGATGTATTCAAGCAGCATGCGATTGTACGAATGGTTGGCATTGGAACCAGGAATCCCAACAATCTTCAAATTCATTCACTCCTTATTAATGATAATACTCTCCATACTTGGCATTATTGCACTAGCCTATTTTAATATAAATTTTGGCGAAATTGTATAGCTTCGCACAAATTTTGTGAAAGTAATTTCAAATTGTGAAGTGGAATAATTTGTAATCAATATAAAAGCTGTTATCTCAACATTTAGATAACAGCTTAGTTTGTTCAATAATGATTTAATTACTTTTTACCAACTGTCTGGTAAACCTAATTACGAAATATATTGACCTCTTGATCAGTTTTCTTCACCAGCTGCTGCCAGACTGTGCTCTCGATACCAGTGCACCATCAAGCCCAGTACCAATCCAACCAGCGCTGGAACCAGCCATGACAGACCATAGGCAGCCAGTGGCAAGGAAGCCCGCCAGCCAGCCACCAGCTTGCCAAACGCGCTGGCACTGACTACGCTTGGGAAGGAAACTACCATATCCCCTAATGCCGGCACGACGGTAAGCAAGACAACAAAGAAGTAAACCGCACCATCCCGCTTAAACAACGGCGAGGCAACCGACAGCAGGATCAGGACCATGGCCAATGGATACAGAAACATCAGCATTGGCGTTGACCAGGCAATGATCTGTTCCAAGCCAAAATTGGCAACCAAAAATGAGGCCAAAGTCGTCAAGAACAGCCAGGCATGATAGCTCAACTGTGGGAAATGCTTGTGAAAGTCCTGCGCAAAGGCTGCCACCAGACCAACCGCCGTCGTTAAGCAGGTGACCGTGATTAAAACAGCTAAGACGGCTTGTCCCAGTCGGCCAGCATAGGCATTAACCAGCTGCGTAAAGGCCACCCCGCCATCAGCTGAAACCTTGAACCGGCCTAGAGTCATCGCACCAACCACGATCAGCAGCACATAGATCAAAGCAACGGCACTCATTGCCAGGACGCCTGATTTGGCAACCACTTTGGCAACGTCGCTATCCCGCTTCTGCCCCAGCTGACGAACCGCTGTCACGACCGTAACCCCAAAAGCCAGACCAGCCAAGGCATCCATCGTATTGTAGCCCTGCAAAAAGCCATTGACGAACGAGCCATGCACATAAGCTGTCGTTGCCTGCGTTTGGAATGGATTGGCAAACGGATTAACGAACGCAACGGCAAAAACGACAAACAACAGGACTAAAAAGACTGGATTCAAAACCTTACCGACGTTGGTCAAGATGTCATTTTCACGATAGGCAAATGCAAAGGCCAAAGCAAAGAAGACCAATGAGAACAAGAACAGGGCCAGCGTCTGATCAGCCTTGGGAACAAACGGTGCGACCCCAACCGTGTAGGAAACCGTAGCCGTCCGTGGCGTCCCAAACAGCGGTCCGATCGTAAAGTGAATCAAGACCATAAAGACCAAAGCAAAACCAACTCCTAATGGCCGACCGATGTCAAAAACCCCTTCAGCCCGCGTTACCGCAACGGCCAGAACCGACAGCAGCGGCAAGGCGACCCCGGTTACTAAAAAGCCGACTGCCGCACCGACCCAGTGACTGCCGGCCAGCTGACCCAGATGCAAGGGAAAGATCAGGTTGCCGGCCCCAAAGAAGAGACCAAACAGCAATGATGCCACGACCAGATACTGCTTGGCCGTTAGTTTTTTCGATGTGAGTTGTTCCATTTTTTTGCCCCCGAAATGAATTAAAATTAGAAATCACTCATGTCGAATACTGGCTGCGCCGAAAATAAAAAGTCCCTTGACCGAAAATTCGGCCAAGGGACGCAATCGCGTGGTACCACCCTGATTCACCATGCCATCGCTGACACGGTCTTTTACGTACGGCCCCCATTTAAGCTGGAGCGATACGCGTGCACGGTAATGGGTGCGACCATCCATCCTTACTTGGTTTAAGGATGAAAACTAGAAAGTGATTTTCGCCTAAGACTTTAACCGATCCCCTCACACCTAGCAGGACTCGCTGACGGTGGCCAAAGACTACTCTTCTTTCTTCATTGCATTCGATATGATTAACTTTTAACAATATACTAATGCAACGTTAATTTTTAGTCAATGCATTTTTAATAAAAATCACAAATAATTTTTGGCCATTCTACCAATGTGCTAAAATAAGACCACTGGAACGCAACAGAACGGAGAAAAACAATGGAAAAAAATCACACCCGCTTCAATCATCGTCGGCCACAAAAAAGCCCACGCCCACAGCCCCAAGTCGAAGTCAACCTTGGCGATCGCTTCCCGCTGACCATTCGCAAACTGGGGATCGAGGGCCAGGGAATCGGCTACTTTAAACACAAGGTCTGCTTTGTCCCTGGTGCCCTGCCAGATGAAGTCGTAGTAGCTGAGGTTACTGCCATCCATCCCCGTTACCTGGAAGCCAAGATTCATAAGCTGCGCAAACCCAGCCGCTTCCGAGTTGAGCCGCGCGACAGCTATGCCGATCAAGCAGGCGGTTTTGAATTTGAATGCCTGGCCTACCCAGAGCAGTTAAAGTTCAAGCGGCAGGTCGTCTTAGACAGTCTGGCCAAATTTAAGCCGCGGGGATGGCAAAACTATGACGTACGCCCAACGATTGCCGCCCCAGAACAATACGGCTACCGCAACAAGGCCCAATTCCAGATCCGCGAACAAGACGGTCATTTGATTGCCGGCTTGTACCGCGCCAACAGTCATGACGTGGTCGACATGCCAACATGTGCCGTTCAGATGCCAGGCACGATGAAAGCCATGCGCGCGATCGTCAAGATGTTGGATGAGCTAAAGATTCCGGCCTATGATGAGACCAGCAACAGCGGGATCATTAAAACGATTGCGATTCGAGAGTCATTGGCAACCGGCGAGCTGCAGGTGACCCTGATTACCAATACTGCCAAGCTGATTCATAAGGGACCGCTCTTGGCCATGATTGCTGAACAGCTGCCTGAGGTCAAATCGGTCGAGCAAAACGTCAACCCTGGCGATACGCCGCTGGTTTGGGGTGAGCAAACGATTCATCTGGCCGGTCAGGAATACATTACCGAATCATTGATGGGACTTGATTTTCATCTCAGTGCCCGTTCGTTTCTGCAGCTGAACCCGGCTCAGACCGAAACGCTCTACGAACAGGCAGCCAAAGCCATGGAGCTGGGGCCCGATGACGTCTTGGTGGATGCCTACGCGGGGATTGGGACAATTGGACTTTCCCTGGCTAGCCGCGTCAAAAGCGTACGCGGGATGGAGGTCATTCCAGAAGCCGTGGCCGATGCCAACAGCAATGCCAAGCTTAACGACATCCAAAACGCCAGCTATGAAGTCGGTACCGCGGAAGAAGTCATGCCGCGCTGGCAGGCTGAAGGATTCCGGTTCAATGCTCTAGTCGTCGATCCGCCGCGCACTGGTCTGGATGAGGCCTTAATCGAACAGATTCTTAAAGCCAAGCCTGCCAAGTTCGCCTATGTTTCCTGCAACATGTCGACCATGGCCAAAAACCTGGCACGACTTTCTAGCGTCTATCGCGTCGACTGGATTCAGCCTGTCGATATGATGCCGCAGACGCCGCGCTGTGAAGCCGTCGTCAAGCTCAGTCGCCGCTAAAATCTGATTCTAAATAAAAACTGCAGCCGCCTGCCGACTGCAGTTTTTTTGATGAGCCAGCTTCAGCCTTGATAGCACTGAACGGCTGGGATTGTGAAGCCAATTAGGCCGCAACCAGCTTGGCAGCCGCGTTCGCACTTGATCTGTTATGCTGCCGACCACCTTAACCGTTGACGAGCCAATACTGGTCAGCGACTGATTACTAATGACGCAGTCCACGGTAGCAGCCATTGAACGAAAATCGTTTAAAGTCAGCTCCTAACTCACTACTTACTTGACTGCCTGCCACTGTTTCCAGGTTACCGCGGCACTGATATTGTCCAGATCGTCATAGGCGTGATCGCTCAGCTGCTGGAGCTTAGCCGGACTGCTTAAAAGCTCAACAACGGCCTTAGCCATGCTGGCAGGATGATTCAGCGCGATCAGTCGACCATTTTCATAATTGACGATCATCTCGTCTGGACCATACGAAAAGTCATAGCTGACGACTGGAACGCCATGCCCCAGCGCCTCCCCCATTGCCAAAGGCTGTGCATCGATGCGACTGGTATTGAGCAGCAGCTGGGCTTGATCAAAAGCAGCATCCAGCGGATATTGATAATCGGCAAACTCAACTGCATCATCAATCTTAAGGTCTTTGGCCAGTTGCTTGAAGTTGGCTGTGTCATTAGGTGCACCATAGCCATAAAGCGTTAATTTCGCGTCAGGTACGGCAGCTTTGATTTTGGCAAATACCTGCAGCAATTGATCAGTCTGCTTGTCATAGCCCAGGCGGCCGACACTGATCAGCTGGTGAGGCGTTCGCGCAGCTATCTTGACGCGCTTGGCTGCCTTTTTAACCGGCGTGCCGTTAATCGTCAAAACACGTGCCGATTTGCCCAAGCGCTGACGCAAGACGCGTGCCTGCGCTTGCGTCATCACGATAATACCATCCCAGCGATGCAGATTTTCCGTCAGGGCGTTTTGCAAAAGGCTGTTCAAAGGCGCCTTCAATGGATCCTGACCATCATTGACGTGACTCATTGGCAGCCACAGATAGCGATGGACCTTTGAATGCATATGCAGAATCGGATCAATGGCAACAGCCGGCCGATCCGCGATAAAGACGTTGTTCTCGCCATGAGCACGATTCAATTCATCCAAAAAGAAGGCAAACATTTCATTTTCACTGGCAAACCAATGATCCTGACCATGCCAGTTTTTTAAAATATTCAGCGAATTGATTGGCGTGTTCTGGACCGATTTGACAAAGTAGCGTTCCAGATACAGCTGACCATCGGGGCGATAGTAGCGGGCATTGAACTCATGACCATCTTGACCAAAGAACTCATCAACAGCCTTAAAGCCCCGAATGTCATAAGTATTGCGCAAAGTCAGGCTGCCAGTCTGATCGTACCAGTCGATGTGATGAATCTGACCAATCGTTCCACCGGCAAAATAGATCGTTGCTGCCAAGCGTCCCCCGTCTCTAACCTCGCGAAAGTTGTTGCCCGTGCCGATCTGATAGTCGACGGCCAGTTTCAGGTCCTCGGTATGCAGCGGCTGGCCCTGATAGTCAGTCGTCTGGGCAAAAAAATCATATAGATTGGTCAGTTGGTCATTGGTGACGCCAAAACGCTGCATCGTCCGGTGAAGCACTGGATCAAAATCGCGCGTAACCAGCTGGGCCGGCGTCTGATGATCCTTAAACAGCTGCAGACGCTTTAATTCGGCATGTTCGACACTGGAGTTTTTCCCCAGCAGATACTGATTAACAAAGAAATCCATCAGTCAGCGACCTCCTTTGGCATATCATCAAGCAGCTCGTTCCATAGTTTCATGACATTGGCCGCCGAGTAACGAGCACTGTCCTGATAGGCGTGGGCACTAAACTCAGCCAGTCGCTTCTGGTCGGTCAGCAGACTGATGATTGCCTGTGCCAGCCCGTCAATGTCGCCGTTTTTAGTCAGCAGCCCATCCTGTTGATCAATCACGACATCGGCCGGACCGTACTTGATGTCATTGGCCACGATTGGCAGCCCGTGCGACTGCGCCTCCACCAAAGACAGCGGCAGACCTTCCGCACGGCTGGGCAGAATCAATAGCTGCGCCCGTTCATAGACTGCATTGACATCGGTCGTATAGCCGCAAAAGGTGACTGAGTTCTCAATCTGCTCGGCATTGACCTGAGCTTTGAGCTTCTGGTCGAAATTATCATTGGCATATCCCCAAAGCTCCAGCTGGGCATCAGGAACCTGCTGCAGAATCTTAGGCCACGCCTGCAATAGATGATCCTGCTGTTTTTCTGGTGAGAGCCGCGCTACCATCACGACCAGATCGCGCTGTCGCTTAGCAAAATCAACATGCGGCGCTGCCAAGACCTCATCAGCCACGATTGGCCCTGGAATCCGATAGATCTTGACGCCCTGCTTGCCAAAACGATCCTGGACGTCAGCCTGCTGCTGCGGCGTTAGAGCAATAATGCCATCCCAGTCCTTCAGATGATCCAATCCCCATTGATAGTTGTAGTTTAGCGTTGAGTGCATCATGTCGCTGGGATTGTTGACATGATCATTATGCAGCTGCATGACGCGGAAAACGCGATGATGCATGTTTAAGATTGCCCAGCCCAATTCATAGACGCGATCCACGACCAACCCCAGCGGACCGTCACTATTTAAGGCAGGATCCACGGCCAGCTGATCATAGAAAAAGCGCGTCAATTCGTCAAAATTGGCAAACTGCCAGTCCTGACCATGCCAGTTAAACAAATGATAGCTGGTTGCTTTTTGCTGGCGCCGATCCTTAAAGTTCACCTTCTGCAGCGCCAACTGGCCATCGGGACGCAGATAGTTTTCCACGGCAATCTGACCATTCCAGTCGTACAGCTGTTCAACCGAAGCAAATCCCCGATTGTCATACCAGACTACTTTCAACAGCTTGCCGAAATGGTCAAAATACTGCAGATTGATGATGCTGCGATCACGATCATTGCGACGGCGAACGTACATGACCCGCGTCTTGCCGTCATAGTAGTTGTAGCTGATGCCATCTGCCTTGCGTTTCCACTTTGGATTCAGATGCAGATCCTGAAGCTTGACGATCCGATGCGGCACCAGGCAGGCATTTTGAAAATAGTCGAATAGATTGATAAAATCCTGATCCTTAATCCCAGCTGCTTCCACGACCAGATGCAGCTCGTTGGAATACTGCCGCGTCACGATCTTGGCTGGCTGATTGAATTTTTTAAACAGATTGAGTCGCTTGATTTGGGCGTGCTCAATTCCTGATTGATTGCGCTGAAGGTTATCATTTAAAAATAACAGCATTTTTTCACCCTTTTCTTTGCTCGCACTTACTGCTTAAGTTTAACATTTGAATATGAAGAAAGCATGATTGAACTGTTGACATTATTAGGTCCGCATTCTCAGTTATGTTATGATTAATGGATAAACGTACAAAGGGAGGCCTGGACGGATGCAGAATCCATTTGGCAATAATAATCAAAATAATCAGGATTTTTTTAATAATCTGCCAATACCGCCAAACTACGCCAAGATCAAAAACGATGAGGGTGAAATGCGCATTGCCAAGGTAGGTTTTTCTTGGACTGTCTTTTTGTTCGGCCCGTTTCCAGCTTTATTCCGCAATGACTGGTACAACTTCTTTTTAATGATCGTCTTGGATCTGGACTATGTTTTGGTCGGTCTGTTTTTCAAATGGAACTGGATGCTTGATTTTCCATGGCCAACACTGTTCTTCTGCTTCTTTTACAACATGATGTACTTTAGACATCTGTTCACCAAAGGATACTATCCAGCCGATGAGCGTTCAAAAGAGCTTTTGACCCAATCCGGCTATTGGAAAGAAAAATATCGGCAAAAATAAAAAACGATAGCGAATCTGGCTATCGTTTTTTATTTTTAATGACGAGCTGACCAAGCGGCGGGATCCTTGCGCCATTCATGCAGATCCTTCATTTGATTGCGGTCGATTAAATCAGTCTTTTCAGCAGTCTCAATCAAAGTCGTATAGTTGGTTACCGAGTAGTATGGAATGCCAAACTGCTGGAAGTTGTCATCGGCGGCCGGCAGTTCATAGGTGAAGACGGAAACCACGCCTACCACATCGGCGCCTTCTTTTTCAACGGCTTTAACGGCCTTTAAGACGCTGCCGCCAGTCGAGATCAGATCATCAATCACAACCACGCGCTGACCCTCATAAAGAACGCCTTCCGTCTGCTTGCCCTGACCATGATCCTTAGGCTTGGAACGCACGTAGATCATCGGCAGACCCATTTCTTCGGCAACCCAGGCCGCGTGGGGAATCCCAGCCGTAGCAGTCCCGGCAATTACATCGACGTCTTGAAAATGTTCGTTGATCAGCTGGACCATGCCTTCATAGATATTGCGGCGAACAGCTGGATAAGAGATCGTCAGCCGATTGTCAGTATAGATTGGCGAGTGCAGTCCGCTGGCCCAGGTAAATGGCTTGTCGGGGCTTAAGGTGATTGCTTGAATGTCTAAAAGATCTTTAGCAACGATTTCGGCTTGTGTTGACATATTTAGTTTTCCCCTTCCATAAATGCTTGACGAATCGTCTGGTAGGCACTGACTGGATCTTCAGCCAACGTAATCGGCCGGCCAACCACGATCCCATTGCTGCCCAGCTCGCGAGCCTGCTGTGGCGTAACGACCCGTTTTTGATCATCATGAACCTGCAGATTAGGCCGAATCCCTGGGGTGACGCACAGAAAATCGGGACCGGTAACTTTGCGAATCGCCTTGACTTCTTGAGCTGAGCAGACGACCCCGTCCAGACCGTTTTTTTCCGAAAGCTGCGCGTAGTTCTGTACGGCTTCGATCAGGCTGAAATCAACGTGCTGTTCCTCATGCAGAATCCGATCATCAATCGAAGTCAGTTCCGTAATGGCCAGCAATTTAGGCATTGGACAGCCGGCCGCTTTGGCACCTTCTGCCAGCCCCGCCTTGGCTGCCTGCAGCATCTCACTGCCGCCAGCCGCGTGCGTTGTCACAAAGGATACGCCCATCTTGCCAATTGCCGTCATCGCCCGCTTAACGGTGTTGGGAATGTCGTAGAGCTTTAAATCCAAGAAGATCTTAAAGCCGCGCTGCTTAGCTTCTCTAACAATGCCCGGACCAAACGCATAGTACAGCTCCATCCCAATTTTGACGATCGGCGTGTGATCCGTGTCGTTAGCGAGTTCATCAAAAAGATTCAATGCGGCCTGCTTCGTGTCAACGTCAATAGCCACCATTGGTTCAAATCGTTCCATTAAAATCGTACCTCATTCAGATCTGTCAGTTTCTCAATACCATAATAATCCATCACCGTCGGCAGCTGGTCAATAATCTTAGGACAGGCCAGCGGATCATGGAAGCTGGCCGCGCCAACCTCAACCGCATTGGCACCAGCCATCATAAATTCCAAAACGTCTTCTGGAGTCTCGACCCCACCAACGCCAATAATCGGAATGTTGGAGAATTGGCGAACCTGGTGAATCATCCGTAGTGCAATCGGCTTTAGAGCTGCCCCAGAAAGCCCGCCCGTGACGTTGGCCAGTTTTGGCTTGCGCGTCTTCAGATCGATTGCCATACCGGTTAAAGTATTGATCATCGTCAAACCGGCCGCGCCACCATTGATTGCGGCTTTAGCCAGCGGAACGATGTCGGTAATGTTTGGCGTCAGCTTAACGTAGACCGGTACGTTGGAAACCGCTACGCAGCGCCGCGTCAAGCGTTCCAACAATTCCGGATCGGTTCCCATTGCCAGACCGCCATGCTTGACGTTGGGGCAGGAGACATTGAGTTCCATGGCACTGACGTAAGGTGAGGTCCCCAGCTTGGCAGCTACTGCTTCATATTCTTCCTCGCTAAAACCGGCTGCACTGGCGATCACTGGCAGTTCAGGATAGTTTTGCGCCAGCCATGGCAGCTTTTCTTGGACCACGTTGTCAACCCCGGCATTGTTCAGACCATAGGCATTCAACCAGCCGGCAGACGTTTCACAGGCCCGGGGAGCTGGATTGCCTTTGCGTGGCTGACTGGTGGTTGACTTGATGACCAAGGAGCCTAATTTGTTTAAATCATAGTTGCGGGCAATCTCTTGACCATACCAGCAGGTTCCGCTGGCAGGAATTACCGGATTCTTCAAATGCAGGCCTGGAAGTGAAACTGATAAACGACTCATAATTTTCCCCTTTCGAAAAAAGCATCAGTTGCTCACTTCAGGAGAGCACTGATGCTTTTTAAGGTCGGTTAAAAACCTCACCGCACCGTTTGACCCTCTCTGGAGTTCATTAAATGGCAACGCTAAGTTAGACTATTCAATTGAGATATCTTCATGACCATCGTATTCTTCGACCGCCACGTGTACCGTTTCATTAGTTGACGTTGGAATGTTCTTGCCGACAAAATCAGGTCGAATCGGCAGCTCGCGGTGACCACGATCAACCAAGACCGCCAGCGAGATGCGCTTAGGCCGGCCCATATCCATCAAGGCGTCTAAAGCAGCTCGTACCGTCCGCCCCGTGAATAAAACGTCGTCGACTAAGATAACGTGCTTATCGTTGATGTCGACGCCGAGGTCAGTAGTCTTGACTTCAGGCTCAACCTTATGATCTGGACGATGACGGTCATCACGATACAGTGTAATATCAAGCGTTCCTACTGGTACCTTGACCCCTTCCAACTGTTCCATGCGCTTGGCAAGACGTTGGGCCAGGTAGACACCGCGCGTTTTGATTCCAACAAAGACCAGGTTTTCGACACCCTTGTTTTGTTCGATAATTTCGTAGGTAATTCGGGTCAGTGCCCGTTGCATGCTTGAACCGTCAACGATTTCATGAGCCATGAAGTTCACTCCTTTATTTTATTTGCTGAAAGAAAAAACGTCTCTTCGCACCAAAACGAGGAGACGCAACATTTATCCGTTCCTTTTCAGCCTCACGGGACCAAGTTAAAGGTGCTCATACTTTATCTGTTAGTGTAACTGCCTCAATTAGCAGTGTCAACCGCCAGAACCAATTCTAATCAAACCATAATAAAAAGATCCAACCATCAAAGACGGCTGGACCTGATTGATTAATTTGCCAAGGTCTAACCCAGCCAAGGATCATGCAGAATAATCGTCTGTTCACGATCAGGGCCGACTGAAATCGTAGCCAGTGGCGTTTGTGACAGTTCACAGATCCGCTTCAAGTAGTTCTTGGCGTTTTCTGGCAACTCATCATAGCTCTTGATCTGCGTGATGTCGCCTTCCCAGCCCGGCAGCTCTTCATAAACCGGTTCGCAGCGATCTAGTTCAGCCAAGCTGGCAGGGTAGTAGTCGATTTCTTGACCATCTAAACGGTAGGCCTTGCAGATCTTGACCGTCTTTAAGCCAGACAAGATGTCAAGCAGGTTCAGACTCAGGTAGGTCATGCCATCAACACGACGGGCATGACGCATGGCAACCGAGTCAAACCAGCCAACCCGCCGTGGACGACCGGTTACGACCCCGTATTCATGACCAACTTCGCGAATGTGGGCGCCAATCTCATCGTGCAGCTCGGTTGGGAAAGGACCAGCCCCAACCCGCGTGCAGTAGGCTTTGCAGATGCCAACGACCGTATCGATCTGGTTAGGTCCAACGCCCGCCCCAGTTGGTGCACCGGCAGCTCCAGAATTAGAAGAGGTAACGTATGGGTAGGTACCATCGTCGATATCCAGCATCGTACCTTGCGCACCTTCAAACAGTACTTTTTTGCCGGCATCCAATTCATCGTTAACCAACAGCGAAGTGTCGGTAACGTATTTCTTCAGTTCTTGACCGTACTCGTAATATTCATTAAAGATGTCATCGAATTCGAGCGGTTCAACATGATAGATCTTCGTAAACAGCTCGTTTTTAGCAGCCAGGTTAGCCCGCAGCTTTTCAGCAAAGACATCGCGTTCCAGCAGATCGCACATCCGAATCCCAGTCCGCGCAACCTTGTCCATGTAGGTTGGGCCAATCCCCTTTTGCGTCGTGCCAACCTTCTTGTCACCCTTGGCTTCTTCTTGACACTTGTCAAGCAGCAGGTGGTAAGGCAGGGTAACGTGGGCGCGGTTAGAGATTCTAAGACCATCCGTGCTGATGCCATTATCGTTTAAGTAATGGATTTCTTCGAGCAGCGCCTTAGGATTTACCACAACCCCATTACCGATCACGGAAAGCTTCTTAGCGCCGAAAATCCCTGATGGAATCAAGCGCAGGGCAAATTTCTTGCCGTCAAAGCTAATGGAATGGCCGGCATTGTTGCCCCCCTGCGAACGAACGACGACATCGGCTTCCTGACTGAGATAGTCGGTCATTTTGCCCTTGCCTTCGTCGCCCCATTGACTGCCGACGATTACTACTGATGCCATTAATTAGTCACCTCATCCAAAATTTCTTTATGAGCACGTACTTACTTAATGATATTATACGATTTACCAAAAATTTGCAAGATATTAACCGAACGTTTTCAAAAAGACCGATTAAAAATGTGCGTTTTATACTTGACGCCATGAATTTGTTTGTGCATAATAGCTAAGGTTTAACGTATTACATTTTTACCAAAAAGGAGCCTTGACTCATGGAAACTTTTGATTACGATGACATTCAACTGGTGCCTAACAAGTGCATCATCAAGAGTCGCAGCGAAGCCGATACCAGCGTTAAGTTTGGTCCCAAGACTTTCAAGATTCCCGTTGTTCCTGCCAACATGGAAAGCGTAATTGACGAGGATCTGGCAATCTGGCTGGCCCAAAACGACTACTACTATGTAATGCATCGTTTCCAGCCCGAAGACCGTGCCGACTTTGTTAAGCGCATGCACGATCGCGGCTTGTTTGCCTCCATTTCGGTTGGAATCAAAGATAGTGAATACGATTTTATCGATCAATTAAAATCCGAACATTTAGTCCCAGAATACATTACGATTGATGTTGCTCACGGACACTCAGATTATGTAATTAAAATGATTCGCTATATTAAGCAACAATTACCTGAATCATTCTTAACTGCCGGCAACGTTGCCACTCCGGAAGCCGTTCGTGAACTGGAAAATGCCGGTGCCGATGCTACCAAAGTCGGCGTCGGCCCTGGTAAAGCCTGCATCACTAAGCTCAAAACCGGCTTTGGCACTGGTGGCTGGCAGCTGGCCGCACTGCGTCTGTGCAGCAAGGCCGCCAGCAAGCCGCTGATTGCCGATGGTGGCATTCGGCATAACGGCGACATTGCCAAATCAGTCCGCTTCGGTGCCTCAATGGTTATGATCGGCTCACTCTTGGCCGGTCATCAAGAATCACCTGGTCATCTGATCACCATCGACGGCAAGCGCTACAAGCAGTACTGGGGATCCGCTTCCGAAGTGCAAAAAGGCGCCTACCGCAATGTTGAAGGCAAGCAGATGCTGGTACCATTCCGTGGTTCGATTAAAGACACGCTGCTGGAAATGCAAGAAGATCTGCAGTCATCCATCTCATACGCTGGGGGCCGCGACCTTAAGTCAATTACCAAAGTTGACTATGTGGTCGTTAAAAACTCCATCTTAAACGGCGACTATTAATCAATAAGGATCAGTCCAGACAAGGCTGATCCTTTTTTGTTGCAACAATTAAAAACAGCTGGCAGCGGTCAGCAGCAGCATGTACTTTGTCTCCTGCTGCCTCAGCATGACAGCAGCCAGTTTCTCAATCGCCAAGCAGTCGCGATTAATTTTTCAATCTTCGCGAAACTTATCAGCAACTTAGGCAGCTTAACGTGAGCATCGTAGCAAGCAATTCATCCACGTGCCTCGTCAACCATTTAATCAGCAATCTTATTTGATTGGCGACCGTTATGCAAAAAATTCTGCATATCATTTATGACAAAAATATCATCACCTACTTTTAAAAAAAGCGATGCATAGTAGGTAAAAATCAATGTATATCGAGTTAGGGATCCCTAACACTACCTATAATTTAACAAAGGCCCCAAAAAAGTCGCCCCGCGTTTTGCGAGACGACTCTTTTTGCTATTGGTATTAATGCTTGGGAGACTTACGTCAGTGGATTTAAGGAGTTATTTTGAACTAGCCATCAACGATAACCGTGCCCAGCTTGCCAGCCAAGGCATCCTTCAAACCGCTCAGTGAAGTGATGATAGCTTCACGGTCTGGGTGATCCTTAACAAATGACATGCAGGCTTCGATCTTAGGCAGCATACTGCCGGCAGCGAATTCCTTTTCGTCGATGTACTTCTTGGCTTCGGAAATCGTTAATTTCTTCAGCGTCTTTTGATCTGGTTGGTTGTAGTGAACATAGACATAGTCAACCGCCGTCAGAATGATCAGCTTGTCGGCATCGATGTTGTCGGCCAGCAGTGCACTCGTCCGGTCCTTGTCGATAACGGCTGGCACGCCTTGCAGACCATCATCAGTAAAGATAACGGGAACCCCGCCCCCGCCACCTGCGATTACCAGGTCACCGGCTTCGATCAGCTTGTTGATACTGTCGATTTCCAAGATCCGCTTTGGCAGTGGTGATGGAACAACTTGACGATAGCCACGGCCAGCATCTTCAACAAACGTGTAGCCTTTTTCCTTTTCGATTGCTTCGGCTTGTTCCTTAGTGTAGAAATCACCAACTGGCTTCGTTGGATTCTCAAAAGCCTGGTCCTTTGGGTCAACAGCAACTTGCGTAACCATCGTAACCACGTTCTTGTTCATCCAGCGACGGTGCAGTTCGTTTTGCAGACTCTGCTGCAGGTGGTAGCCGATGTAGCCTTGGCTCATCGCACCACATTCTGGGAATGGGAAGGCAGGTGCCTTGCCATTTTCAGCGGCATAGTTCATCCCCAGGTTGATCGCCCCAACCTGTGGACCATTCCCATGACTGATAACTACTTGATTGCCTGAAGATACCAGGCTGATCAAAGACCAAGCCGTGTTTTTAACCAATTCAAGCTGTTCTTCAGGTGTCTTGCCTAAAGCATTGCCCCCTAATGCAACTACTACTTTAGCCATATGCAGTTCCCCCTTGGTAATAGAATCAATTAATGATGTGGATGTTTAATTATTCACCAAGAGTGGCAACCATAACGGCTTTGATGGTGTGCATCCGGTTTTCAGCTTCGCGGAAGACAACGGAGTGCTTGCTTTCAAAGACTTCGTCAGTAACTTCCATTTCCTTAAGGCCAAACTTCTTTTCGATTTCACGACCAACTTCAGTGTCCAGGTTGTGGAATGCAGGCAGACAGTGTTCGAAGATAACGTTAGGGTTTTCAGTAGCCTTCATAACGTCCATCGTTACTTGGTAAGGCTTCAGCAGCTTGATCCGCTTTTCCCACATGTCGTCGGATTCACCCATGGATACCCAAACGTCAGCGTAGATAACGTCCATGCCCTTGACACCTTCCTTGATGTCGTTGGTTACGACGATCTTGGCACCAGTTTCCTTGGCAATTTCGTTAGCCTTGTCCAGCGTTTCCTTAGTTGGTTCAAGTTCCTTAGGCGTTACAACGTGGTATTCCATACCCATAACAGCGGCACCCAGCATCAGAGCGTTGGATACGTTGTCTTGACCGTCACCAACAAAGGCAAACTTGATGTCTTGGTAGTTCTTCTTCAGAACTTCCTTAGCAGTCAGAAAGTCAGCCAGAACTTGGGTTGGGTGGTCTTCATCAGTCAGACCGTTCCAAACTGGCACACCAGAGTACTTAGCCAGAATTTCAACGTTGCGTTGGGAGAAGCCACGGTATTCAATACCATCGAACATCCCACCCAATACGCGAGCCGTGTCCTTAACGGATTCCTTGTGGCCAATGTGAGAACCAGATGGGCCAAGGTAAGTTACGTGAGCACCTTCGTCTTTGGCACCAACTTCAAATGAACAACGAGTACGAGTAGAACTCTTTTCAAAAATCAGAGCAATGTTCTTGCCTTCCAGACGCTTGCCTTCATTGCCCGTGTACTTAGCCTTCTTCAAATCTTCGGCCAGGTTCAGCATGTATTCCATTTCACGGGTGTTAAAGTCAGCCAGGGTTAAGAAACTGCGGTTACGTAAGTTAAATGACATTTTTAAGTTCCTCCTTCTTAATTACAGTCTCTATCATAGAAACCGTTTTCAGTAATCTTCACATTGATTCAAAATACTTCAAAAGAAAAATTTATTTTTTAGGTTATCTTAATCTTGATATATCAAGGAATGTAAACGCTATCTTAGAAATATGCATTAAATCGGTGCATAAAACATCACCGCTCAAAAAGGGATGTTGCTGGTTAAATAAAAATGTTAAAATTCAAGAAGCATCAACAAGTTTCCAAAAACTTCAATTTGAGAACGTTTATGCTTTGGAGGTATTTTTATGAATTTTTACATTGCTGACGATGATCCGGATACCATTGATCTGCTTAGCGATTTGATTGAAAACGACTTTAACAATTCAATCGTTGGGGTCGCCGATAATCCTCAGCAGGCCTATGATGACCTTTTAAGGCTGCGCGTCGACATCATGCTGGTCGACTATGGCATGCCAGTAATGTCAGGAATTCAGCTGATTGAAAAGCTTAAAGCCGCCAACAGTCAGCCGCATTTTATCATGATGTCTTCGGTAAGCGATGCTAAGACGCGGACGGCTGCCTACCAGGCTGGCATTGACTTCTTCTTAGAAAAGCCAATCAACCTGGCCGAAACCAAGCATATTATTCGACTCATTGCCGGCTATACGCTGATGACCGACAAGCTCAACCGCATCTTTGAGCTGGTTGGCAGCAGTGCCCCCTATCATCTGCCACAGTCTCAGCAGCGGCAGCAGGTTGACCGCATCAAATCGATTCTGCGCTTTTTGGGCATCACGGCAGAAACCGGTTGCCAAGACATCATTCGCATTATTTCATTAATGGTGGATCAAAAACTGGGCTTCAGCGACATTGATTTTGCCAGCGTGCTGCATTTTGACGCACACACCAAAAAAATCGTCTTTCAAAGAATTCGCCGGGCTTTAAAAGTCGGCCTCAACAATCTTGCCAATATGTTTTTGGACTATCCAGAAAACGAGATCTTAATGGAATATGCCAACAACCTTTTCGGCTACAAAAACGTCCATAATGAAGTACTCAAGCTTAAAGGCGTTCAAAACAATGGCGGTCAGATCTCGCTGCAGCACTTTTTTGACGGTCTGCTGCAGGAAAGCATCATTGAAAAATAGCCAAAATGGGACTCGACAGCTGCCGAGCCCCATTTTTTAGATCTCTTTTAATTCACGCGTAGCCACCAAATACAGCCACCGGTGCGCAACCTTTTGCCGTTCGACATTCTGCAGTGCGCCGGCGTACAAGTTCAGCTGCCCGCTGTAACGATCAACGATACGCTGCTCAGAACGTTCCTTAAGCGCTGCCGTTGATTGATCAACATGATCAGTCTTATAGTCAAATAGTTCCAAGCCATCATCACCGACAAAATAGCCATCAATAATCCCGTGAATCAATACGGGAGCATCCTCTTTTTCATCTGCCAGATTCTTAAAGAGCTGGGCGGCATTGATCAGCATGGAAAAAGGAGCCTCACGCCGTAGACTGGCCGCGTGCGCCAAAATCCGCCGACCAAGCTCAGTTTGATAAAAGGCCACGATGCCGTCAATATCAATGGCATCAGCCAGTTCATCCGTGCTTAGCAGCTGATCCATTCTTAGTTGAGCGATCGTTTGGCTGACCAGTTTGGCATCTACCTGACCACTGCTCAGATCAAGTTTTTGAAAGACCAGGTGCGTTGCCGTTCCGATTTCAGTTGCCGAGGGCTGATGTTTTTGAGTCGTCATAAACTTAGGCTGGGCAAAATCATCGCTGCGATACCAACCGCTTGTCTTGACCTGCTGCTGATCAAACGTCAGTCGGCCCATTTCACGATCATCAGGGTCCTGGACGGCAAACAGCTGCTTGATGTCGCTGACCGCTTGATAGGCCGTCGTCAACACTGCTTCAGGATGCGGATATTCCATTTCCACGACCTGCTTAAAGGCCTGCTGCTGGTTAGGCGTCAGCTGGGTTGCCGGCGCGGTCGTCTCCTTAGCCTGTTCGCCACGCTGCGCCGCCAGATCATCAAGCTGTTTTTGAACCTGCGTCTGGTTATAGCGCTGGGCAAAAAAATCACCTGCGCTGGTCTGCCAGGCGGCTTCATCATCGTTGGCTTCCATCCCCAGATCAGCCAGGTCAAAATCCGCTGTCCGCACCATTCCCATGCCGATCCAATCCAAAAACGAATGGGCATTGAGCCGAGCCTGGGAACCAATGACGGCAGTACTGCTCTGCAGGGCTTTTTGCCAAGTCTTGGCGGCCTGCTTCAATCCTGAGCGGCCAGTGCCTTCTTTGTTTTCATTGACTGAGCCTGTAATGATCAAACGCTGCTGAGCTCGCGTCAAGGCAACGTACAAGACCCGCAGATCCTCTGCTCGGCTGCTGGCTCTTTGGGCTTCAATAATCAGGTTGCGCTGCGGCAGGTCATAGAGAATCTGTGGCAATGCATCAGGTGCCTGATCCGCGGTCCGGCCAAGATACTTGATTCCCAAACCCGCGTTGGCATCAATAATCGCCTTGCCGTTTTCATCCTTAAAGCCATGCGCCGTGTCGATCAAAAAGACCACGGGAAATTCCAGCCCCTTGGCACCATGGATCGTCATGACGTTCACGGTATCGCTGGCAAGCTGCGTGGGAGCCTCGCCAAGATCCTGATTGCGTTTTTGCATGCGTTCGACAAACCGAATGAATTGATAAAGTCCTTTAAAGCTGCTTTCTTCATAGCCATGCGCTCGTTCATACAAGGCATGCAGATTGGCCTGCCGCTGCTGTCCCCCTGGCATGCCGGCCACATAGTCCAGATAGCCAGTTTCTTGATAGATCGTCCAAATCAATTCAACCAATGAACGTCGCTGGGCAATGTTATGAAACTCATGCAGCTGGTCCAAAAAGCGGGCCGTCTTTTGATGCAGCACGGCCAGATCAATACCATATGGATGATCATCAGGCAGCTTTAAGTCATGGTAGGTCGTCACGAAACGCTCCAATGCCTGGAAATACTGATCATGCCGGTCATTGATGCGCAGATAGGCCATTTCCGGTTCTGTCAGCCCAACGATTGGCGAGCGCAGAACGGCAACCAGTGGAATGTCTTGGTATGGATTGTCGATAATCTTCAACAATGAAACGATCGTCCGTACCTCGGTCGACTTAAAGTAGTTTTCCACGCCATGAACGGTCAATGGAATATTCAACGAGGCAAACTCGTTGACCAGCGTGTTGTTGATTGACTTGGCCCGTTCCAAAAGCACGATATCGCCTGGCTTGATGTCACGATGACCATCGGGAGCGTCGGGATCAAAAATCTGTTCATGATTGTCCAGCATTTGGCGAATCCGCATGCCGACCATCCGCAGCTCGCCTGACTGACGATCAGCCTCATGACTGGCATTGGCGTCGTTGTCCTCAGCATTGGCATCATAGAGCATCACCTCAACTGGCTTGACCTGCTCTTTAGGATACCATTGCGCGGCAAATTTCAAATGAGCAGCCTCATCATAGTCCATCTCACCAACTTGATGATCCATCAGCTGACTGAACAGCAGGTTGGTAAAATCGGTCACGTTAGGCATGGAGCGGAAGTTTTCAGCCAGATTGATCAGCTCGCCTGGTGAATCCGGCTGCAGCTGATCTTCGCTGACAAACGTTTCATATTTATGCAGAAACATCGTCGGGTCAGCCTGCCGGAACCGATAGATCGACTGCTTGACGTCGCCAACCATAAACAGCCGGTTGACACTTGGATCATGGAGCTGCTGGAGGATCTTTTCCTGCAGCGGATTGGTGTCTTGATACTCATCAATCATAATTTCGCGATAGTGCCGCTGCAGATTCTTTAAAGTCTGCTTACCGGCATTCGTATCAACCGTCAGAATCTGGTAGGCATAGTGCTCCAAGTCGGAAAAATCAAGCAGGTGCCGCTGCAGCTTGATCTGCTGATAGTTTTGGCGATACTGCCAGGCTACCTGAACCAACTCATCAACGACTTTCTTGGCCCCTGCCGACAGCTTGATCAGCAACTTGGCATCCATAAAGTAGTGATCATGCAGGCTTTGAATCTGTTCGCGCAGTTCGTTGCGTGAATCCTTGATTGCATCGTATGCCGCCAATGCAGCCGTTTCATCTTTTTTGGGCCGGCCTTTGATCGTTGGAAACATTTTTTTGGTCAGTTGAGCGCTGATTGCGTCCCAAGTACCGGTTTCGGTCAGTTTCAGCAGCTGCTCTACCCGTTCGGCATCGTCAGCCAGCATCTGCGAAGTCGTCGTCAAATCAGCTGCCTGGGCCTGATGAGTCAGCGTGACAAAATCAGCATGGATCTGCTTTAGTTCACGCTGCAGGACCGGCAGCAGCTGTTTTTGGTAAAAGTTCGACTTGGTCAGCTCATCATCATTCAGCTCATATAATCTAGGCAATTGCCAAAGCCAGGCATGCGGGTCGGCCTGTGCGTTGGCAACTCGATCCAGTTCCATCACGATATCGCTCAATGCGTCATCACTGCGGTCGTTGACAAAATTCATCACCAGCCGCTCAAATGGTCGCTGGCTGGGATCTTCAATCAGCGCGTCTCTGGCATACAGTTCTTCTCTAAGATCATCCCAGACTTGATCTTGCAGCAGCGTCGTCTCAGTTTCATCAGTCAGCAGGCGAAACTGTGGGTCCAGATCAATCAAGTAGTAGTAGCGCTTGATCAGCTGTTGGCAAAAGGCATGAATCGTACTGATGTGGGCAATCGCCAGCCGGTTGATCTGATCGCGCAGATGACGGTTGTTGGCCTCTTTTTCCAAACGGCGCCGAATCCGCTCGCGCATGTTATCGGCGGCTTCGTTGGTAAAAGTAACCATCAGCAGCTGATCGATATTGAGATTCGGATCTTCTTTCAGCATTTTGATAACGCGGTCAACCAATACCGTTGTCTTCCCCGCGCCAGCTGATGCCGACACCAAAATATCATGGGTTCTGGCATCAATGGCTCGCTGCTGCTGTGGCGTAAACCTGGTATCACTCATGTTTTTCCCCCTGTGATTCTTGTTTCAGCTTTTCCTGCACGTCGCGCTCGGTTAGCAAAACGTCGCGATAGTTCTTTTGATCCAGCATTGGGTCGAAGCGGTAGATGTCTTGATAGTCGCTGTATTGCAGGCCGTCGCGCTTATCAAGCCGATATGGCCGCAAAGACGTGTCCCCCGCAAAAATCTGCGTCGCCGCGTTGACGATGCGTTCCTGATTACGCTGCAAAAGAGCAGCCAGCTGTGACTCATCAACCAGTGCCATGCCGCTGTTGGCCTTGATGTTGCCGTTCTTAAAGGCACGCAGGCTCAGAATCTGCGGTTTGAAATTGTCAAAGCCCTGATCCAGATCATTCAGCAATTGCCGATCGTTCAGCAGAACCCCTCGATAGCGATGACTCTTTAATTCTTCAGATGCCAGACTGCCGCTGAGATCCTCCCATTTAAAGACGGGGTTCTGCAGATGCAGGTACAAAGCCCCGGCGATCTTGGCCGACTGCTGATTCAGCTTGAGCTGGTGGCTGAGGCTGTTTAGATATGACAGCATCTGCAGTGCCAAGCCGTCATAGGCCTCGACCAGATTAAACTGCTGATTGCCGGATTTGTAGTCAACCACCATCAAATAAGGCTCCTGATTCAGCTCAACGGAATCAACCCGGTCGATCCGGCCACGCAGATAGACCTTATGACCATGATCAAGCGGGTAGATCAATGGCGCAAAGCTCTGCTGCCCTTGATCGCTCAAGTCCATCACGCCGAATTTCTGTTCCGTTACCACGTTTTTGGCGCGCGTCAGCTTGGACTGATCACGCAAAACCTTCGTCATCGTTTCGACCAGACGTTCCAGCTGCCGCTTGCGAAAGGCCAGTCGCTGATAGTTCTGCGTTAATTGAATCAACTGTGGCTGCTGATCAAAGGCCCAGGCCATTGCCTGATGGGTGAGACGCTGCAGCTGATCATCGGTCAATTGGCGGAGTGCTAAGCCTTGCTCACTAAGCAGCCGCATGAAGCGATCCAGACTGTCATGGAAAAACGTCCCGGATTTATCGGCCGAGATTTCCAGCTCTTCTCGTTTTTGAATGCGCAGGCCATATTTAAGAAAGTATTCATATGGGTTGCGATAATAGTCCTGCAATTGAGAAATTGAAGCATACAGCGTGTCATGCTGCAGTGCGGGTGCTATTTCTCCTGGCCGTTCACCATTCTGCAGTGCCTGCGTTCGTGCATCCAGTGCTTCTGGATCCCATTGACCATACAGCCGTTCTGCCAGATCAGCCGGCAGCGGCGTCGTTTCATTGGTATAGTCAAGACTTTGCGCCGTCCAGTCGTAGCGCTTGACCTTTCGCGCCATCAGTTCGCTTAAAAAGTTCCAGGCCGCGCCCAATGGCTGATGATCATCCAATGCCTGCCGCTTAACCTGCATCAGCGTACCCAATACTGCAAATGGCGCACTGACAAACGGCCAGGCTGCGGTCGCGGTATCCTGTGGCTGAGCCATAAACGGCAGATCATCCTTGAGACGTTTCTTGTCGGCATCCCAGCGATCAAACGCCATCGCCAGATCAATCATATAAGGCGACATACTAAGCGGTTTTTCATCATTGCCGATCTGCGGTGCCGAAATGATCAAACGCTGGCGGCCGCTCATAAAGCCTAGGTAGTTTAAAAACGGCTCGTTGCTCATTTTTTCAACACCGCTGGCTGGCAGAAACTGTTCGTCATCCAGACAGGCATTCAACAGCTCACGATCCGGATCGCTAAGCAGTCCCGTAGCTGACTTGGCTTCCGGCATGACGTCGCTGGTTGCGCCCATCATAAAGACGACCTTGCGCGTAGTGGTTTGCACGATCCCGGTTTCCGAAATCACGACTTGATCCAAAGTTGATGGAATCTGCGAGTATTGCGCGGCCTCAAAACCAGCCATCAATAAATCGGCAAACTCATCAATTAAAAATGGCTGCTGCTGACCTAAGATCTGCACGTACTCATCCAGCAGATTACAAAAGACTTGCCAGACCTGCTGAGGTTCCTGCGCCCTTGCCAGATCAGACCGGCTGTCGGCAATCGACCATTCCTCCAGCCGCTTGACAACGCCGGCATTGACCAAAAAGCCGTACAGTGCCTTGGCTGCCGCCGCGCCGTTTTCTGCCTGATCGAGCTGGCTGAAAAATTTTTGCAGTCCGCTGACGTAATCCTTGACGACGTTTAATGGTGCCGAGGCATACTGATCGCGTTTCTGCATATCCGGATGGTGCCGCAGCTCTTCAGCATCTACGTTGGGATCAAAATGCCACCGCTGACTGCTCAGCCAATCATCACCCGTGCGGCCATATTGGAGACACCAGTTTTCCGTTTGGTAGACGGCCTTTTGGAAATATTTTCGGGTAACAAGCCGGCCCAGATCATCATGCATTTGTTGCGGAATCAGCAATCCTGTCTTCAAAAGGTGCATCACGTCACTGGTTGCAAAATGACGCTGATAGACCTTAAACAGCGCCTCAATCAGATTTACCAAGGGATGATTGTTCATCAAGCGCTCAAGGTCATTAAAAATCGGCACCTCATGCGCTTTAAAAACCGATTCAAGCATCGTGGCATAACCGTCCAGATGGCGCGTCAAAATCAAGAAGTCCCGATAGCGGTATTTACCCGTGCTGACCAGCTGACGAATCTTGGCTACGATCAGATTCAGCTCCGCCACGCGATTGGGGGCCGTAAAGAACTGAATGCTTTGGGAATCTTGAAGCGGCGCGCTCGGCAGCTCATTCAGCATCTGAGCCTGAGCCGCCAAGACCCGATCCAGCACCTGCAGATCCGCAGTAACGCGCGGCTGGTCGGCCATCACGTCTGCCAGCTGCTTGACGCCCGGCGTTTGCTTGGCGAATTTTGCCAAGCGATAGTACTGACGCCCTGATTCATAAAACAGATTATGCTCATCTGGCAGCTGATTTTGGTATGGGCGATCCAAAACCAGCGCGATCGTGGTCGCCTGGGCATTTTTGATCAGCGCTTGTACGATCTGCAGCTCACGAGCCGTAAACTGCGAAAACCGGTCCAGATAAAAATAGGCGTGCGACAGATCCTTTTGCTGCAGATACTTCACCAAAAGCGCGTCAATCTGACTGATATCTTGATAGTCGCCCAGAGCCTTCACGAATTCGCCATACACCAGAAAAATGACTTTAAGCTTAGCCTGCCAGACATCATCTAAGATCTGACGATTGTCTTTGGCCCAGGTCTGTGCACGTTCCATAATGGCCGCATAGTCAGTCGGTGCGATCCGAGCCGTCTGCAGTTCGGTCAGCTGCTGTGTCAGTTCCTTGATAAAACCTGGTCGCTTGATTTCGCCGGCAAACATCTGCATTTCATTTTGATGCTGGTTGACGATCTGAGCCGTCAGCATCGTCAGCCCCGTTGGCGAAAGCCGTGGTGCCTGAAAAGCCGGCGTGTCGCGCAGCAGATACCACGCCAACCGACTGAACGACAGTACCTGCACCTTCATCTGAGCATATGGCTGATCCGGATCCTGCTCAGCGGTATTTTTCAGCCGATTCAGTACTTCGATTTCGGTTGCAAACTTAATATGGTTGGGAACCAGGTAGAAGAACTCGCCTTTAGGATCAGCGGCCAGCTGCTGTTTCATTTCAGCCAGCAGCCCAGCCTGATGATCATCCGCGGCTGTCCCCAAAATAAACTTTAAGCTGCTCATTAAATCGCTCCTCCGTTTTGATTGATTGATTTAATTTTATCATGCACCCCCGCCGTTAAAGACCGCGACTGTCAATTCTATTTTTAATTATAATCAACAAAGATTGTGATTTTATGATCAATAATACCTTGTGTTAATAATCCCTTTGATATCAACATTTCAAGCCGTTTTAAAATAAAAATCGCAAATTTTGATTTCTTGGTTGTCTTTGTCAGATAAAAGTGGTTTAATGTAATTGTTACTTAGTGAGCAATGACTAAGTCAAGGTTAGGACTTCCATCCCAATAAAGTCATCTTTTATCTCAAATTCAAATCTCTCTACTCCATACTTGGTGGTTTTTAATCGCCTCAATGATAACTTTTTCGATGTGTCAGTCCAGCTGACGTCCTAACCCGTTGAAATAAAAAACACGATGGCCAATCCCTGGCCATCGTGTTTTTTATTGTACCGCCCATCCAGCATTACAGAATCGGTGAAAACAGGCGCGAGAACGTTTGCTTAAAGCGCAGCCATACTGGTTGAGCCGCGAACATTTCCGGCGTCATTACCTTACAGTTACGAATATCATTAACAAAGATCTGTTCTAGTTGATCCGTGATGTGATGGTCATACATAAAGGCATTGATTTCAAAGTTAAGCTTGAAGCTGCGAAAATCGAGGTTGGCCGATCCAACTGAAGCCATCTTGCCATCTACGACCATGGTTTTGGCATGCAGGAAGCCATTTTGATAAAAATAGATCGTTGCCCCTTCGTTAGCCAGCTGACGAGCATAGTACTGCGTTGCTCGGTAGACAAAAGGATGGTCCGGCTTGCATGGAATCATGATGCGAACGTCGACACCAGAATGAATGGCAATCCGCAAAGCATCCAAGACACTGTCGTCAGGAATTAGATAAGGCGTTTGAATCCAGATATGATCCTGCGCCGCGTTGATCAGCCGCAGATAGCCAAGCTTGATTTTTTCCAATGGTGATTCAGGACCATTGGAAACGATCTGCAAAGCGGTGTTGCCCTGTTTAACCGTAATCGGTGGGAAATATGGCCGATAGTGGATGATCTTGTCCTGGACGTGGCGTTGGGAGGCATTCCAGTCACGAATAAATCGCTGCTGCAATGAGTAGACGCCACCGCCGATCACACGCAGATGCGTATCGCGCCAATAGCCAAACTTAGGCAGTCTTCCCAAGTACTGGTCACCTACGTTAAAGCCGCCCACGTAGCCGATTTTGCCGTCAATGGTGACGATTTTTCGGTGATCACGATAGTTCAGCCGAAAATCAAACAAGTTGCTGTGCGTCATCAAGAAAGGTTCCGCCAAACCGCCATTTTGTCTTAAAGCATCATAAAAACTGCGCTTAACGCCCATCGAGCCCCACGAGTCATATAAAACTCGGACCTCAACGCCTTCTGCTGCCTTCTGTTCCAACAGCGTACGCAGCTGATTGCCGATCCGGTCGTTATAGATCGTGTAAAACTCAATATGGATGCTTTTTTGTGCATTGGATAAATCATCAAACATCTTTTGAAACAGCCTTTGCCCATCCGTATAGATATCAACCTGATTATGCCGGGTCAAAAATGCGTTGTCGATGCTTTGAAACAGCATGATCGTCCGTCGATACATACGCATGGTCTGTTTTTTGGGCCGCGGCATATCCAAAAACTGCTTTTTCTGTTCTTCTAAGGCCGCGCTCAGTTCCAGTTCCGTCTGCGATTGGATCCGCTCCATCTTGTCCTGCGGCAGCTTGCGTCCCAAAAATGCATATAGGATAAAGCCCAGCACCGGGATTAGGGTTAAGACCAGCAGCCATGCCCAGGTCGCGGCAATATCGCGCTTTTCACGAAACACCGTATAAAGCGCGGCAATTTCGTTGATTAAGATGATTCCCCAAATAATCAACTTGATAATCTGCCACGTCGTTAAAAGCATTGTTCTACCTTCCTTTCGCTTGCTTTTTTTATTCTAACGCACCTTTTGATTCGAACCAACAACTTAATTGCGCTATAATTTTTCGAAATATAGTTAAATCTGGCAGTTATTGCTGAAAGGTTTAAAAAGGAATGAACAACCATGTTTGACTCAATGCCATTGGGAATCGGCCAGTATCATCTGTTTCATGAACTGTTCAAGGCTAATCCGCGACTGGCGATTATCGTCTTGGCGCTGATCGTCGTTTTGGCCATCTACTTGAATCAACGCCGATAAAAAAGAGCTGGCTTTTTGGCCAGCTCTTTTTGATTTGCTTATTCTGCTTTTGGTGCCTGATAGTCTTTGTTTTCACTGATAACCAGCTTGCCATCCTGCATGTCGGCGCGCAGGTGCTTAACGTCCAGATGATCCAGATAGTAGTCGGTAACCTGGTCGCGAATCTGCTGTTCAACGACCCGCCGTAATGGACGAGCCCCCATTGCCTCATCATAGCCTTGGTCGATCAAGAAGTTCTTGGCTTCCTCGCTGACTGCAACGTCCATGCCCTTCTTAGCCAGGGTCTTGTTGACGTCTTTAAGCATCAGGTCAACGATTTGCTTAAGATCTTCTTTAGTCAGATGGTGGAATTCGACAATGGCGTTGAACCGGTTGAGAAATTCAGGACGGAAGTATGGCTCCAGCCGCTTGGTCAGGCTTTCTTCCTTATTGTCGGCTGCCTTGATCATAGCATCGCTGGAGTAACCGGCATTGGAGGTGGCAATAATGATCGTGTTCTTAAAGTCGACCGTATTGCCTTGTCCATCCGTCAGCCGACCATCATCCAGCACCTGCAAAAGCAGCGTAATGACTTGTGGATCAGCCTTTTCAATTTCGTCAAGCAAAACGATTGAGTAAGGATGACGACGAACCTTTTCCGTCAGCGTGTTGCTGTTGTCATCGTAGCCAACGTAGCCAGCCGTAGTCCCAATCAGCTTGGAGACGGCTGTCCGGTCAGCATATTCAGACATGTCCAGCCGAATAATATCGTCTTTATTGCCAAACATATCCAAAGCCAGCTGCTTAGCCAGTTCAGTCTTACCGACCCCCGTTGGCCCAACGAACAGGAAGCTGCCGATCGGACGATTGCCTTCATCAAAGCCGGCCCGGTTCCGCCGAATTGCGCGGGCAACGGCATCAACGGCTTCATCTTGGCCGATGACCTTGCTCTTGAGGCGCCCAGCCAGGCCTTTAAGTCGTTCAATATCACTGGCGCCCATCTTAGAAACCGGAATGCCAGTCAGCCGTTCTACCGAGTCAGCGACATCGCTAGGCGTTGCCGTAACTTTCTCGGAAGCCGAGTGATCAGCCAGTTCTTTTTTCAGTTCGGCAATCTTGTCTTTGCATTCTTGAGCCTTTTGATAGTCTTCTTTTTCGGCGGCTGCGGTCTGTTCTTGTTCAATCCGCTTGATCTCAGCTTCAATCTCCTTGGCATCCTTGACTGGGTGCTTGGCTGCCAGGTGCGCGGCCGTCATGTCGACCAGGTCAATAGCCTTGTCCGGCAGACTGCGCTGTGGAATATATTGAACCGAGTAGTCGATAGCAGCTTTTAAGACGTTGTCAGGCAAGGTTACGTTATGGTGCTTTTCATACAGGCCCCGAATTCCCTGTAGGATCTTAAACGTGTCTTCCTTGCTTGGCGCGTTGACAACTACTGGATTGAACCGCCGCGACAAGGCTGCATCCTTCATGATCGTGTTGCGGTATTCATCCTGCGTCGTAGCCCCGATAATCGTAATCTCGCCTCTGGACAGGGCGGGCTTCAAAATGTCGGACATCCCTTTTGAGCCATTGCCATCGCCAGAGCTGCCGGCACCAATGATCTGATGAATCTCATCAAAGAACAGGATCACGTTGCCGGCTTTTTTGACTTCATCGACCAGCTTTTGCATGTTTTCCTCAAAGCTGCCCCGGTATTGCGTCCCGGCTTCCAGACTGGAAATGTCGATGCTGATGATCTGCTTGTTTTTAATTGCGGCTGGCACGTCGCCGTTGACGATGGCCTGGGCCAATCCTTCAACGACCGCCGTCTTACCAACCCCGGCATCACCGACCAAGACTGGATTGTTCTTGATCCGGCGGCTGAGGATTTCTGCAGTTTCTTGAATTTCTTTGTTACGGCCAATCACTGGATCCAATTTGCCAGCCTTGGCTTCTTCGGTTAGATTGCGCCCCAGCTTGGCCAGCATGCCGCCTTTTTTAGGTGCCTTCGCAGTTGGCTGCTTGACATCTGCTTGCGGCAGCTTGCCGGTTCTTCGATACTGAGCGTACTCTTCTGGGGTCACTTCACGTCCATTGATCAGATAGCGGCGATTTTCGGTATTAAAACCGTTCAAGCCGCCCATCATCTGGTTAAAAATGTCATTCATGTCATCGAATGGATCTACTGGAATTTGTGCCATAAGCTATTCCCCCTATTGTTAATATTCAATTGTAATTCGCTAAATCAGTGGTCAATAAAAGGCCTAATGCTGTTACACTCGACCTCCTACTGCTACACTATGCGATTATCGCTCTAGGTAATGCTCTTCCAGCTCTTTTAGCACTTCCCACATCTTGCGGTGCTGTGCTCGAGCCAAAGCATCCAAGTCGCGCAGATTCAGCGGCGTGGCACTGGTCTGCTCCTTGTTGAACGATTTGTGCAAGGTCGTGTAGCCGTAGCCGGATCGTTTGGACACTTGATAGATCGTCAAGTGATTCACGTCCAAATAATGCTTGATGTCGATTCGCACCATGCTCACTTCCTTTACGTTTTTTATTATATCACATCCGTGTTATAACACAAGTGTAAAATACCACATTTGTGAAATATTTTTTATCAAGTCAAAAAGGTTCTCTTCCTTTTATATGCTTCGTTTTGATATCGCTTTCAAGAATATTGAATCAATAACCAAGCAAGCTGACTGATGACGGCCTGCTTAGTGCATAGAAAAATGGATAAAAATTTTTAACCATTTTCTCACTTTAGTTCCCAAGGACGTGAAATACCATGCTGCAAACGTTTGACGCAATTATGCAGCCTTTGATTGCTCGTGTTTATCTTTTGCATAAAACTAAAAAATATAAAGGATTGTTGACTTTTTATTCGTTTTTTTGTATATTTAATGACAATTTATAAATCAATTATAAATTAAGAGCAATCAGAAACAGAAATATCGGAGGAAGAACTTATGAAACAAGAAAAGGAAAAAATCGTTTTAGCTTATTCTGGCGGCCTGGATACCTCAGTCGCTATTGCCTGGCTTAAGAACAAAGGCTACGACGTAATTGCATGCTGTATTGACGTTGGTGAAGGCAAGGACCTGGAAGCCATCAAGGCCAAAGGAAGTCAAGTCGGCGCCTATGCATCCGTCGTTATCGATGCCAAAGAAGACTTTGCGGAAAACTTTGTCCTACCCGCTCTGCAAAGCAATGCCATGTACGAACAAGAATATCCCCTGGTTTCTGCTCTTTCCCGACCTCTGATTGTTCAAAAGCTCGTTGCCGTTGCCAAGGAATACGGTGCTACCGCCATCGCCCATGGCTGCACTGGGAAAGGCAATGATCAGGTTCGCTTTGAAGCCGGCATCCATGCACTGGCTCCCGACATGAAGATTGAAGACCCGATTCGTGACTGGCACTGGTCACGGGAAGAAGAAATCGACTACGCCAAGAAGAATGGCATTCCCGTTCCAATCACCATGGAAAGCCCCTACTCGATTGACGAAAACCTGTGGGGCCGTGCCAATGAATGTGGGATTCTTGAAGATCCATGGGCCAGCGCTCCAGAAGACGCCTATGACCGGACCAACCCAATTGAAAAAACGCCGGACACGCCAGAAATCATGGAGATTCAATTCGCACACGGCAAGCCGGTTGCCCTTAACGGTGAAGCCATGCCACTGGCCGAACTGATCATGAAGCTCGACAAGATTGCCGGCAAGCACGGAATTGGCCGGATCGATCACGTTGAAAATCGGCTGGTCGGTATCAAGTCGCGTGAAATCTACGAATGTCCTGCAGCTACGGTTCTTTTGAAGGCGCACAAAGATCTGGAAGACCTGACTCTGGAACGTGAAGCAGCTCACTTCAAGCCGGTCGTTGAACTGAAGATGGCCAACCTGATTTACAATGGTCTGTGGTACTCGCCATTAATGAAAGCCATTCAAGCATTCATTAAAGAAACGCAAAAAGACGTCAACGGCACGGTTCGGGTCAAGTTGTTTAAAGGCAACGTTGTCTGTGAAGGTCGGAAGTCACCTAATTCCTTATACGACAAGAATCTGGCTACCTACACCTCTGCCGATGAATTTGATCAGGAAGCTGCTGGTGGCTTCATCAAGCTTTGGGAACTGCCTGACAAGGTCTATGCTCAAGTGCAGGCCAATGCTGCCAAGAACCAATCTGAACCTAGCGTAAAGGGGGAAACCATCAGTGCCGATTAAGCGGATGTGGGGTGGACGGTTTGAAGAGTCTGGCTCCGATTTGGTAAATAAATTCGGGGCTTCAATCACCTTTGACCAAGAGATGGCCCAAGAAGACATTCAAGGATCATTGGCCCATGTCAAGATGCTTAAGGCAACCAAGATCCTTGACGCTGCCGACGCCGATGCCATCATCAAAGGACTGGAGACGCTTGCTGAAAAGCTGAAGCAAGGCAAACTGTCTTTCAATATTGAAAATGAAGACATTCATATGAACATTGAGGCACTCCTGACGGCAGAAATCGGTCCGGTAGCCGGCAAGCTGCACACTGGGCGGAGTCGAAACGACCAGGTTGCCACCGATCTGCATCTGTACGTCAAAGAGCGGCTGCCTCAAGTAATTGCGGCCATCAAGCAGCTGCAGCAGGTCCTGGTTGACAAGGCCAGCGACAATGTTGAAACCATCATGCCGGGCTATACTCACATGCAGCATGCCCAGCCGATCTCATATGGTCATTATCTGATGGCATATTTCCAGATGCTGCAGCGTGACGCTGAACGATTCCAATTCAACATGCAGCATACCGACGTCTCTCCGTTGGGCGCGGCGGCTTTGGCGGGAACGACCTTTCCAATCGACCGTCAATTGAGTGCGAAGTACCTTGGTTTCTCAGATATTTATCACAACTCGCTGGACGCGGTATCTGATCGTGACTTTGTCTTGGAATTTCTCAGCAGCGCCAGCATTTTGATGATGCACCTGTCGCGGATGTGCGAGGAATTGATCTACTGGTGCAGCTATGAATTCGGCTATATTGAGCTTTCCGATGCCTATTCCACGGGCAGCTCGATCATGCCGCAAAAGAAAAATCCTGATACGGCCGAACTGATTCGGGGCAAGACTGGCCGAGTCTATGGCGACTTGATGGGACTTTTGACCACCATGAAGGGTCTGCCGCTCGCATACAATAAGGACATGCAAGAGGATAAGGAAGGCGTTTTTGATGCCGTCAAAACCATCATCCCCAGTCTCAAGATCATGGCTGGCATGGTTGAAACGTTGAAGGTCAATCAAGATAAGATGGAACATGCCGTCCACAATGATTTTTCAAATGCTACTGAGCTGGCGGACTATCTGGCCAGCAAAGGCATTCCATTTAGACAGGCGCACGAAATCGTTGGCGAGCTGGTCTTAAAGGGATTGAAGACCGGTAAGAACCTTAGCGATATCAGCCTGGCGGAATATCAAAAGATCAGTCCTTTGATCACTGAAGACGTTTATCACGTGCTGCAGCCAAAAGTAGCCGTTGAACGACGGAATTCAGCAGGCGGAACCGGCTTTGCTCAAGTCGAAGCCCAGATTAAAGCTGCCAAAGAACTATTAAAAGATTAAGCAAAGTCCTGCAAGACTCATGAAGTTTTGCAGGACTTTTTATGTTTTGGCGATCATTGGCAAAAAAACAAGGCATCGTAGGTAATTTTAGTCCCCGTCCCCGTAGCCATTCATGATCTGATTTCCTTCAAAAAGCCATCCCCAGCAGGCTCCTTAATCCGTATTCACTAATACCTAACCGTCATTTCATTTGCTCTATTGGGACATTAAACGTTTTAAATACTTTAACGCGACACTCATCCGATCTTTGTCGATTGATTTTTGCTGACTAATCCGTTTCGATATTATATGAAGATATTTGAAAACGTTAGGGAGATTTAAATTGAAGTTAAAGAAATTAACCATCAACTGGTTCAGCATGCTTTGGCTGACGGTCCTTTTGCTCATAACAATCGCAGTCAGCACTACCGCCTGCCAAATGCTCTCTCATGCTGCTGGCCAGTCTTTTTTGTTTTTATGGCTGATTAAAAACGCGGCCGCTTTGAGCGTTTTGATTCTGCCAATGATGCTGGGAGCTTTTGACATCAAGATCCCGCATCGGCAAACCGCCGTGATTCTATCAGCGGGAACCGGCCTGATCTTGTTTGGCTTGGCCAATCATCTTACGCAGCCGGCCGTTTTGGAAAGTGTCCCTTCTGCTGAGCGCTATGTCGTCCAAAACATCTTTGTGACCTGGCTGGCCTATTTGGTGCTGCTGCTTTTCTCCCCCTGGCTGAAAAAGCGGCTGCATCAATTCACGATCAAACAGCGCCGGCGTACTTTGCTTATCTTGACGCTGGCGATTTGGCTGCTCAATCTCAACCATGCCGTGGGGGTCTTAGGTCTGGCAGGCGGCAGCAGCTTTTTATGGTTCGGCTACCTTTTTGCCATGGGCGATTGGCTGGGCAGCGATCAGGCACTGCTGCAGTCATTAAAGACCAGCTGGCTGATAATTGGCGATCTGCTGGCCTTTTTGGCAATGTGCCTGGCTGCCTGGTTCAATATCAATCAGCTGAGCTATAATCCGCATGATGGTCTGCTTTTGACCACTCACTATCAAGTCGCCATCAATGCCTTTCAAAACACCTACCTGGCAATGGCAATCCTGGTCATCATCACGCTGGTCAAGCTGCTGTCATCACGATCATTAAGCAGCTTTTATGCCATTTTGGGCGGTTTGATGCTTAATCTGCTGGCCATCCCCAAACTATTCGTGCCGTTCTTAAAGTATCAGCCGCGCTGGCACCTGTTGATTGCTATTGCAGCAGGCTGGGCCGTCAGCTGGAGCCTTGCCGTTTTGCTCAGTCAGTGGACGACCCGCTTTGACTGGCAGCTTAAGTTTGATTTAGGTGCTGGCTGGGACGTTTTAAAGAAAACCTTTGCCAAATGCTGGCCGTTTCTATTGACCGCCGCCGTTATCTGGGGAATGACGATCTGGTCGTTTGGCTACCTTTGGAACTGGCAGCTCAACATGCTGCAGTGGATCATCACAGATCATAATGCCATCGTCTGGGCCAATGTAATGATCATGATGGCCCTGGCCGGAATTTTAATGGCCTTGACCAATCGCTGGTGGCTCAGCAGTGTTTTAACGATCATTATCTATGGCGGCTGGCTGACTGCCTCGCTGCTTAAGATTCAAGCACGGGCTGAGCCGATTCTGCCAACTGACCTGGCTACGCTAACCGCACCTAAAGAAATGCTGGGCATGGTCGAGCCAACGATTCTGCTGGCCGCAGGGGGTGTCGTCATCGTTCTGCTTGGCTTTGCCGTAGCAATCGAGATTCGCCATGGTCGAAAATACCGCCTTAAGATTCAGTGGCGCTATCTGATCGGTGCGGCTGCCATCCTTTATCTAAGCGGTTTTGCCTTTATCAATCACACCAACTCACCAACCTATCGCTGGGCTGAGAAAGTCGACGACACGCCTTATTTTTACGCGCAGCTGCGTGGTGCCAAGGTTAACGGTACGCTCCTGCAGTTTGCCAATAACGTTGACGTTCGCGTAATGGACAAACCCAAGGGATATTCAAAAGCTCGCATGGAAAAAATCGGTCAAAAATATCGTCAGCAGGCTAAAATCATCAACCGGCAGCGAACTCACGCCAGCGTTGGCAATCAGCGCCTCGTCTTTATCTTAAGCGAGAGTTTTGCTGATCCGCGTCGCGTGCCGGATCTAAAAGTCAGCGGCAACCCACTGCCTTATCTGGACCAACTCAAGCATCACACGACCAGCGGCTTGATGATCAGCACTGGTTACGGCGGCGGGACGGCCAATATGGAATATCAAGCCTTGACCGGACTTTCTATCGTCAACTTTTCGCCAACCATGCCAACGCCATATTCCCAGCTGGTTCCCTACCAAAAACGCGCCGTATCCATTAATCAGCTGTTTTCTTACAGTGATGGAATTCATCCGTTTACCGCCAATCTATACAGCCGTGTAAAAGTCTATCGCAAATTTGGTTTCAACCGTTTCTATCATCTTGATGGCGGCAGCCGACTTTCCTATACGCATAAGATCGACAACAGTCCCCGCATTGATGACTGGTCTGCCTATCAGCAGGTATTGTTAAATCTTAGGAATCATCATGGCAACCAGTTCATCCAATTGGCCACCATGCAAAACCATATGCCATACGACAATTTTTATCATCACAACAACTACAAGGTCAGCGGAACGGCCTACCGAACTCCTCAGGCTCAGCAGCAGATCGAGACCTACACACAGGGCATCCACTATACTGACGAGGCACTGAAAAAATTCATCAGCCGGTTAGACCAAAGCAGCCAGCCGACCACCGTTGTCTGGTATGGCGACCATCTGCCCGGTATCTACAATGGCGTTTCGATGGCTGAGCATGGGCTGGTGATGCACGAAACCGACTACTTTATCTATAGCAATCCAGCTGCTCAAAAAATCAATCACAGCCGCGTTGACAAAGCAAAGATCGTCAGTCCAAACGAGTTTATCCCAATGGCAATGGCGCAGATGGATCTCAAGGTTTCACCATACTACGCGCTCTTGACACAGGTTCATGAAAAGCTGCCGACCATTACGCTGGATCCCAACGTTCACAGTCACAGCAACCGTCCGCACAGCACGGCCGCTGAATACGTCGATCAAGACGGCCTGCAGACGACGCTTTCTCTAAAGCAGATGCGGCTGTTTGACGACTATCGCATGGTTCAGTATGATCTGACGGCCGGGCATCATTATCTGCTGCATGACTGGTTCATGCTTAAGGTGCCGCATTAATCAGACTGCTTAATCATCACCAAATCATATCAAGACAGATCATCGCCTAGAAAACGCGTTTCCGCTCTTGATAAAAAAGACGCTCAACAATTGAGCGTCTTTTTTATTTGATTCGATCAGCCACCTCGTCAACGACGTCCTGCAGCGTAATCTGCTTCATCATGGCTTCTGCAGCTGCCTGGATCTGATCATAGGCCTTGCCTAGTACCGGCTGAATGTTTTTACCGACTGGACACTGCTGATTAGTCTGTTCATCGATATGCAGCAGATGGTGATTTTCTTCAACTGCGTAATACACATCCAGCAGCGTGATCTCAGCGGCCGGGCGACTCAGCTGTGGTGCCGGCGCGTCTGACTTTGGCTTGAGAATGCCGGCCTTGACCATTTTGGCAATTAGACTGCGAATCAGGCTGGGATTGGCATCCACGCTGGCGGCCAGATCCTGACTGCTGATTTTTTGCCCGTGATAGATCTCCAGATAGGTCAGAATATGCACGGCATCACTTAAACGATGAGAATATTTCATAATTCAGCGCACCTTTATTTATGATAGGGAAGACCATTGATAATCGTAAAGGCCCGGTAGATCTGTTCAGTCAAAACCAGCCGCATCAATTGGTGAGGCAGCGTAAAGCGTCCAAACGAGATCTGCTCATTGGCCCGTTTTAAGACAGCCGGACTCAGCCCCAAAGATCCGCCAATCACAAACGTAATGTCGCTGTGACCGTAAGTTGCCAACTGATTAAGCGTCTGGGCAAATTCTTCCGAGCTGCGTTCCTTGCCGTTGATTGCCAGGGCAAAAACGTACTCGCGATCCTTAATCTTGCTTAGGATACGTTCGCCTTCCTTAGCCATAACCTCATCCATCTCGGCTTGGCTTAGTGATTCGGGTGCTTTTTCATCCGGGACCTCCACGATCTCAAACTTGCAGTATCGCCCCAAGCGCTTGGCATATTCAGCAATTCCGGCCTTAAAGTATTTTTCCTTTAATTTGCCAACCCCAATTATCTTAATGTTCATTTAAAACTCCTTTTAATCAATTGTTCGGTAATTATACCAATTCTTCTCCCAACTGACCACGACTAGTTATCCACAGTTCAAAACCAAAACAGCCGTTTGTATTCAACGGTCAAACCCATTGATATAACTGTGTTTATCAATCATCAATAAATATGATAAAGGGTTTTCCACAATTCTGCAATCTTTACTTGTGGATAACTAAAAGTACTGATATTAAGGAATTTGATTCTTATTTTTTAAATCGCAGTCTTTTACACGAAACGTGGCGGCAAAGCCAGCTAATTTAAAGTTATCCACCGTTTTTGGAACATTTATCCACAGAAATTGTGGATAATTCGTCAAATAAAAAACGTGATCTTAACAATCAATTAATCATTAAGAACACGTTTTTAAGCTACTGGTTGTTTGATGAGCTGCTGCTGTCGGCGCTGGCAGACTGAGTCAGCTTAACCGATACCGTCTGCTGTTTGCCTTGCCGATACAGCGTCAGCTTAATCGTGTCGCCAACCTTGTACTTGTAGAGCTGAGTCTTCAGATCACCGCCATCATTAACTTTTTTATTGTTGATCTTGGTAATTACGTCATACTTTTGAATTCCCGCCTGATCAGCTGCCGATCCGCTCTGAGCCTTCATAACTACGACCCCTTTGGTAATGCTCTTTGGCAGCTTCAGGATGTCTTGCTGGTCTTGACCATCCACATTGCTCAGATCGATCATCTCAATGCCAAGCGATGGCCGCGTAATCTTGCCATTGGCTACCAATTGATTGATGACCCGCACGACCTCATTGCTTGGAATCGAGAAGCCCATCCCTTCAACGCTGGTTCCTTGGCTGTCGCTGGCCAGCTTCATTGAGTTGATACCGATGACCTGCCCAGCCATGTTGACCAGCGGACCACCTGAATTACCGGCATTGATCGCCGCGTCGGTTTGAATGACCGTGGTATTGGTGCCTGAGTTGCTTGAGCTGGCACTGATCGTCCGTTTTGGCGCCGAAATGATCCCTTTCGTAACCGTGTTGGCATATTCGCTGCCCATTGGCGAACCAATTGCCAAGACGTCTTGACCAGCCTTGATCGAGTTGGAATTGCCGAACTTGGCAACCGTCGTTACGTTAGCGGCACTGATCTTTAAAACGGCCAGATCAGTCGTTGAGTCCGTACCAACCAGTTCAGCCTGGACCTTCTTGCCGTTGCTCATGATCACCTGCAGCGCGCTGGCCCCAGAAACCACGTGATTGTTGGTAACGATATAGGCGGCGTTGCCTGACTTCTTATAGATTACCCCTGAACCTTCACTGGCCGTCTGCAGCGAACTGGAATTGGAGCTGGATGAATCAGAGTCTGCACCAAATATCGACAGAATATCATTGTCGTCAGAAGAGCTGGCCTGCTTGTTGATGACGCTGACCACGGCCCCCTTGACCGCATTATAGGCCTCAGTTGACTGGTTGCTCTTGGTATCTTCATTTTTATTGATCTTAGTGCCCCCAGACTTGTTTGATCCAGATGGCACTTTGGTAGCTGCGTTTTGCTGATGAGTGACGATCGCATTACCCACGCCATACGAAACACCGCCACCAATCAAGCCCGCTAAAAGTCCTACCCCTGCAACTTTGACGATTAACTGCTTGCCTGCCATAATCTAATACTTCCTTTGTTTTTTTTCAGTATAACAAAAAAGTATGAATATTAGTTGAAATATTTACAAAGCCAGCAGCTTGCTTGGCTGATCGGGTTCGGCATCCTTTAAGTCAAAATCCTGATCCACGCCCAGATCATGCTGCTCTAAAATCGTGGCAACCGTTAGATGAGCCAGCGAGCGAATATTGTTGTGCTGACTGCGATGCCCCAAAAAGACCTGTTTCGTGTTGGTGCCGATTACGTCCAAAAGTGCTTGGGCACTCTCCTCATTGGAAAGATGCCCCTCATCGCTTAGGATCCGCTGCTTGAGCGGCCAGGAGTATGGTCCCATTCTAAGCATTTCAGTGTCATGGTTGCACTCCATCAAATAGGCATCCGCATTTTCAATCGTTTTAGCCACGCGCTGCGAGACATAGCCCGTATCCGTTAAAATACAGAAGGTCTGATTATCGTGGTGCATCTGGTAAAACTGAGGACAGGCAGCATCATGCGAAACGGCAAAGCTTTCGACTTCCAAATCACCAAAGTCCTTCACCTTGCCGGGCTCAATAATGTTTTTTTGAGCCAGCGGGATCTGGCCCACTTTTTTAGCCATTGCCTGCCAGGTTTTAGCATTGGCATAAACGTCCATGCCATAGCGCCGAGCCAAAACGCCGACGCCTTGAACGTGATCGCTGTGCTCATGGGTTACAAACAGCGCTTCAACGTCCTTAAGCGAGCGGCCAATCGCCTCCATGCGCTCTTCTAAACGTTTGCCGCTAAGCCCCGCGTCAATCAGAATTCGATGATGAGCGGTCTCTAGATAGGTGGCATTGCCTGAGCTGCCACTGGCTAAAATACTGTAGTAAAGCTTGTCATCCGAATTTGTCACTGCTGTTTTTTCCTTCTTTTGGTTATTGATTCAGCTGCGTCGTATCAATTTCTTCTGGCGTATTGCGCATCAGCGTGCTGTTGAATGCATTGACCCTGAGGCGTTGGACGTCATCAGAGTTCTTGGTCTTGATCTCAACGTACCAGGTTGGCACATAGACTGTTTGATCCTTAGTCAGCAAGGTTTTCGTATAGCCAAGTTTTGCCCAGCGAATCTTTGAGTTGTTGGGAATATAGTTATGCTTATACAGCCAGGTCACGGCTTCCTGCTGACTGATCGTGACTGAGCGCGGTCTTAAGACTTGAATGTTGTTCAGATAAGTCTGCGTATAGGCGTAGACTTTATGATTCCTGCTGACCTTAAAGCGCAACTGCCCTTCACCGCCAAACACCGACCGGCCTTCCATCATCTGGGTATAGACGATCGTGCTGGAACTGGACAAGGCCTTGTTGTAGACATAGTGCGACCCATATAAAACGTGACGCGAATTTTTGATGTAGTCGTTCAGCTGCCGTTCTGGATTCAGCACGCTGACTTTAATCGGCGTGTTTAGTTCACTGATTAAGGTTCCATTGCTCAAGCGCACCGTCTGATCGTCAAGCTTGGCAGCAGCATTGGTCAGCTGACTGTTGGTCCGGTTGGCGGAAATATAATATCCCATTGGCTGCTTGGTGGAAAGTTCAGCAAAACTGATCTCGTCATTATGCATTTCCTTTAAGATCAGCTGCTGTTGACCCTGCTGCTTGACCATCGCCGTAAAGTGAGTGCCGATTAAAAAATAGCTGGCTAAGACGATATCAAAGATCGCAAAGGCAATCACGAAGATCCATTGAATTCGTTTAAAATTCATGCCGCGTCCTCCTATTTATCGTCGATCAGCGTCTGGTAGGCAACCCACTTGCCATGATAGTAGGCATAGTAGGTTGGCTCCAGTTTAACGACTTTACTGTCCGCATTCTGATCATCCCAGCGATAGCCGATTCTCAAGCCAGTAACATCCTTATCCTTGCCAGCCTGCCGCAGCTCATTATAGACGACTGAAGAAGGCGGCAGTTTGACTCGCGACTCCTTGATCGGCAACGGTATGCCAAGTCCAAACAATGACAACTGACCGCGTTCGACGCCATCCGCATTGGCCTGCAGCTTAACCGCGCCATAGCCATGCTCATTAAAGATCGGGAAGCCTTCGACATAGCTGCGGAAAACGATGGTCTGCTTTTTTTCATTAACCGAGTCAAAACGCATCCAATCAAGATTCGTCCCCGTAGCCGTCAAGCGTTTATACAGATGACGATACAGGCTGGCTCCCTGATAGGTGCTGTCCTTGCCCAGATAATTGTTGAAACTGACCGTATGCGTATCGCGATGATAGTCAAGCCGTTTGCTGGCCCCATCCATATAGGTCGTATCATTGCCCTTTTTCTTGACGGTGAACGCTGAGGAATTGGTCGACCGCAGCAGATTCTGCGTCAGATTGTCAATATTCTGCGTTGACAACTGGTAGGCAAAGACCGGCAGCTTAATGGCATGTGGGTAGGTCACGGTTGGCTGATTATCAACGATTTTATGATCAACGTCGATCCGCTGACCCGAATTTTGGATCAGCTTTTTGAGCTTAGACCGATTGGCGTTTTGAGTAATATTCAATCGATAGACCGTAAAATCATCATCATCAAGCAGATAGACCACATCGCGACCCTTAAGCGGAATCACGATATGGTTGATGTGCGACATTTTTTGAGTATCGATTGATTTTGAAAACGTCTGATTAAAGATCCCCGTTGCCATGGCATCTGGATAAGACAGCATGATTGAATCATCATTGCGCAGATAGTTCAGATAAGCTGAAGAATCATTGCGAGCAACGCGGCGGAAACCAGCCAGCTGCCATTTTTGCATCTCCTTGCGCAGCGTCAGCACCAGATTCTTTTTTTGTCCATACAAAAGCTTTTGCGACTCATCAGAATTGGTTAGGATCACCTGCGTTGGCAGATAGATATCGCCGACTGACTGCAGGGCCGTCTGCTGTGAGGCGCCTTTTTCCGAGTCATTATTGGCAATCCATTCATAGCCAAGCGAGTTCGTCCACAGCAAAGCCGAAAAGATCATACTGAGAATGACGACCACGGCTAATAGAATGCTCAGCCAGTTTTCTTTGATTTTGGCCATTAATCCCAGTCATCTCCTTCATCATCATAAGGTACGTAAGGCAGTGAGATATAAAACGTTGAGCCCTTGCCTTCCACACTGTCGACCCAGATCTGACCACCCAGCATGTTGACGACTTCCTTTGAGATTGCCAGGCCAAGTCCGCTCCCGCCTTGCTTGCGGCTGCGGGCCTTGTCAACCCGAAAGAAGCGATCGAAAATATGGTTCAGATCCTTTCTTGGAATCCCCAGGCCTTGATCACTGATGCTTAAAATCACATGATTATGCGTTTCCAACAGGCGCGCCGTAATCACGCCACCATCCGGCGAATATTTAACGGCATTGTTCATAATATTGTCCACGACCTGCGTAAACTTATCCGGATCGATCTCAACCCAGAGATCCTTGTGCGTAAAGTGCCGCTCAATGGTATAACGCTTCTTTTTGGGATCCTCTTCTTTTTTGATAATCATATCAAAGCGATCCAGAATATAGCTGAACAGCTCGTTGATGTTTACATATTCCAAATTCAGCTTGGCCGTTCCCGAATCCATGCGCGACAGGCTTAATAGGTCATTGATCATCCGAATCATGCGCTCAGTCTCATCCTGCACGACCTTCAAAAACTGGGGCGCAATCTCAGGATCTTTCCAGGCGCCATCGCTTAACGCCTCAACGTAGCTCTTAACGCTGGTCAGTGGCGTCCGCAGCTCGTGTGAGACGTTGGAAACAAACTCCTTGCGCTCACGTTCTTCTTTTTGCTGGCTGGTAACGTCATGCAAGACGCATACCAAACCAGAGACAAAGCCTGATTCGCGTTGAATTGGCGAAAAATAGGCACTCAAGATCATGTCATTGCCATCAACGTTTAAATCAAATAACGTCTGCTGCTGCGAATTGTCGATCAGCTGACGCACCGTATAGTCGCGCCGCACGTCTAAGACATCCAGAATCGACTTGTCCAAGACATCATCTTCTGAATCAATGTCCAGCATCTGCAGGGCCATGTTGTTGATGATCGTTACGTTGCCGCGCCGATTGGTTGCCAGCACCCCATCACTCATATGCGACAAGACGCTGTCCAAGCGCCGCCGCTCAGAATCGGTTGACTCTTGAGCCTCTTCTACGCGGACGGACAGATTGTTGACCGCTCCCGCCAACTGACCAAGCTCATCGTTTCCCATGACCTTGACCTGACCAGAATAGTCGCCTCGCGCGATTCTTAATGCCTGTTTGCGCATCTCTTCAATTGGCCGCGTAATCTCGCGCGAAATCAAGACCGCCAGTCCAAGCCCAAGCACCACAGTAACCAGAGCGGCAGAAAGATAGATCAATGAAATACTATTGATGCTGTCATAAACGCTCTCCAGATTGGCCCGCAGATAAACGGCGCCCACGACGTTATTGGTCGCTGCGCCAACTAAAGGAATGACGTTGACATAGTAGCGGTTGTGACTGGAGTTGTCGTATATGTTTTCATTATGGGAACGATTGTTGAGCAGCGTATTCTTGACGGCTTCATCGGTCGTTCGTTGTCCAACAACGTCTTGATTACTGGCATTGCTGGTACCGCGCACGATTCCCTTAGCATCAACTACGCGAATCTCAGAAATGTTGTTGTTCTTGACTTCAGAGAGAATCTGCTTGATCTGCCGGTTAGCAGCCTTTTCATTGGTGCGGCTCAGCTGTTTGGCCAATGAACTGTCAACATAGGTCGGCAGCTCGATCTGCTGCTTGAAGGTATTGAGGTTTTCCTGCTCTAACTGACGCACAAAAACCGCCCCGACGACTTCCAAGGTCAGCATCAGCATTAAAGCAAACACCAGGGCGATTTTAAAATGAATGGTTTGATAAAATTTGATTTTGCTGTTCAAAACTAACGAACCTTTTTAGTTTTGGCTTGGGTTGGCCAAATAGTAGCCGACCCCACGACGAGTAATCAGCCATTGCGGATGACTTGGATTATCCTCGATTTTTTCGCGTAGCCGCCGAACCGTCACGTCAACCGTCCGTACGTCGCCAAAATAATCATAGCCCCAAACCGTCTGCAACAAATGCTCACGATTGATAACCTGACCGATATGCTGTGCCAAATAATACAGCAGTTCAAACTCACGGTGCGTCAGATTGATATTTTCGCCGCGCTTGGTAACCGTGTAGGCATCAGGATGAATCGTCAAATCGCCAACCTGAATATCAGCATTCTGGGCTTCGGCTGCTGGCGCTGCGGCAGCTTCTTGACGGCGCAGGTTGGCCTTGACTCGTGCTACCAGCTCACGGTTGGAAAATGGCTTGGTAACATAGTCATCGGCCCCCAGTTCCAATCCTAAGACCTTATCCAGTTCGGAATCCTTAGCCGTTACCATGATAATCGGCGTCGTATGCTTAGCCCGAACCCGCTTGGCAACTTCCAAGCCATCGATCTTAGGCAGCATCAAGTCTAAAACGATCAGATCCGGCTGCTCGCTTTCTACTTTTTCCAGGGCTTCTTCGCCATCATAGGCAACCACGACTTCATAGCCTTCTTTTTCCAAATTAAATTTAATGATATCCGAAATCGGTTTTTCGTCATCAACTACCAATATCTTTTTAGCCATTAATTATTCCCCCATGGAGTTGTTAATAAGATTAAAATTCATTTGAATCGAGTCGCAGAGGTTATTTTTTACCATGAATTGCGGTTCTATTATAGCATAGTCGCATCAGGGCTTTTAAATCTGATTATTTTTTTTGCTAAAACCGTTGACAAATTACCTCAATGCATTTAATATATATAACTGTTGTTGGTGTTCAACAGCAATTAAAAATTTGGGCAGTTAGCTCAGCTGGCAGAGCAACGGACTCTTAATCCGTGGGTCCAGGGTTCGATCCCCTGACTGCCCATCATGTCGCCATCGGCTATTAGTCGGTGGCTTTTTTATTACCCAAATCCACCCATCAAAAAAAGATCGCGTCACCTAAAACGCGATCTTTTTGTTTAATCTGCTAAATCTGCCGTGGTCGGAACAACCTTGGCATGTCTAAGCCGACTGATTTTATTTTCCTGGCCGGCGTTGACCTCAAACTCATCCACAAAGCCGCAGTTGGCGCAGGCCACTATGATCTGATAGCGCTGTGAATGATCCGGATTGGTTGCTTCCCAGTTGCGTTCGGCAATTACCAGCGGCTTTTGATGACACTTGCTGCAGGCAATCTTTAAACTACGATCTTCGCGAAAGGGATCACCAACCTTGCCAACCATTCCCCAGCGATCCTCACCATAAACCTGATCAAAGTTATTGTAAAACATAATCTCACCTTGAATTATCAGAACTGTTCGGTAGCATGCTGGCGAGCCATTACCACTGCAATGACTACGGCCTCAACTACCAAAATCGAAACCGCACAAATAACAAATAATGGCCGATATGAAAATCTTTCAATGATCAAACCGCCAAACAACGGTCCAATTGCCTTGCCAGTCGAAGCAAAGGCGTTCAGCATTCCTTGATACTTTCCCTTATCGTCAACCGGCGACAAAAGGTTGATGATTGCGGGAATCGTCGGAAAGGCGGTTGCCTCGCCCAAAGTCAGAACAACCATTGCCAAAACAAACATCCCATAGCTTTTGGCAAACAGGAGCAGAACAAACGACAGACCGCACGTCAGAATGCCAAAATAGACAAAATAATAGTCGTTGGTAATTTTTTTGGTCAGCCAGCTGATCACGGCCTGGAACAAAACGATCAAAATCCCATTGATCGTCCACAACATACTGTACAGCGTCATTGAAATCCCCATATCCGTCATGTAAACCGACATGTTGCTTGACCATTGTCCATACATGATCCAGATGATGGCAAATGAGATGAAAAGCGTCCAGATGATCTGCGCGTTGGCAGCTGGCAGCTTGCCTTGGTGCGGACCGAAATCGACATCGACCGTATGATGCTGCCGTGGCTTGATCGGCGTGATCTGGAAAAACATAACTACGACCAGCAGGAAAAAGGCATACATGACCACCGTAATGGCAAATAGAGGCGACACGCTGTTATGTGCCAATTGATAAAGCGGTCCGACAATCGTAGTTCCTAAAACCATGCCCAAGTTGTTGGCAAAATACAGCATGTTAAAGACGAAGCGGCCGTCATGACTGCGGACACGGGTACCAAATGAGTTGACCATCGTAATGATCCAGCCATTAAAAAAGCCGATGATCGTCAGCATTACCGGATAGATAGGCCAGCCATTGCTAAAGATCAAAACCGCCATCGAAATCATCGCCAAAATCAGGCCGCCAATCATTAAATGACGCGGATTCTTTTGGTCAAACAGCAATCCTGCGATATAGCTGCCCACAACATTGGCGCCAGAATAAAAAAGCAATACGACCCCTGAAACGGTCAGCGATTGATGCAGCTGATCGTGAATATAGATCGTTGTCAACGGCCAGACAAAACTGTTGCCGATACTCCCCAAAAACGATCCCAAAAGCAGCCACTGCAGTTTAAAGCCGGTTTTTTTCATTTATCTGCTCCTTTCCTTCTCAATAATCCTCTCTTAATTTTAGTGCGAATTTGCTGCAAGACAACAAACAAGCAGCTGCTGATCACTCAACTGCTGCTTGTCATTTAAGCCGGTTCGGTGTGTTGATAGTCAACCGCCGCGAACTTGTTATAGGCTTTGTTAAAGAGCAGCTTGACGGTTCCCCGCGGGCCGCTCCGGTTTTTTTCAATAATGATCTCGACTTCGCTAAGGCTTTGATCGGGATCATTAAAGGTTTTCTCTTCTTTTTCGTCATCATCATCGGCGCCTTCTCGTTCATAGTAGTCGGCTCGATACAAAAAGCTGACGATATCGGCATCCTGTTCGATCGATCCTGACTCACGAATATCAGAAAGCACCGGCCGCTTGTCCTGACGCTGCTCAACGCCACGCGAGAGCTGCGAAAGAGCAATTACCGGCACGCTGAGCTCCTTGGCAAGCTTCTTTAGCTGCCGCGAGATCTCAGAGACTTCCTGCTGCCGATTTTCTGGGTTGCTTCCTTCAATCAGCTGCAGATAGTCGATCACAATCAGACCCAGATTGCCGTTTTCCTTAGCCAGCCGCCGACATTTGGCGCGAATTTCCGGAACCTTGATGCCCGGTGTATCGTCAATGTAGATGTTAGCCTGCGCCAAGACGCTTGAGGCAACCATAAAGTTGTTCCATTCATCTTGATTCAGCTGACCGGTTCTTAAATGATTGGCATTGATGTTTCCCTGTGCACAAAGCATCCGGTTGACCAGCGATTCAGCACCCATTTCCAGACTGAAGATTGCTACCGTTGCATCGGAGCTGGTTGCTACGTTTTGTGCAATGTTAAGCGCAAAAGCAGTCTTACCCATGGCTGGACGAGCAGCAATAATTACCAGCTCATCATCATGCAGCCCTGTTGTCATTTCATCCAATTGCGGATAACCGGTCGGCAGGCCCGTCACATCGCTTTCGTTTTTGGAAAGCTCATAGACATGATTGATCGAATCGTTTAAGACAGTATCAATGCGCTGAAAGCCGGCCCGATTGCTTGATTCAGAAACGCGCAGAATCGAGGTTTCGGCTTCATCCAACAGCTCATTGACGTTTTCTTGACCGTCATAGCTTTTTTGAACGATTTCCGTTGCCACATCGATCAGACGTCTGGCCGTTGCCTTATCGTGAACGATTTTGGCATAGTAGCCGACATTGGCCGCGGTTGGCACCGAGCCAGCCAGCTCCGCCAAATACTCAGTGCCGCCAATGTTATCCAATTGATGTTCGCTTTCCAGCTCAGACTGCATCGTCAAGACATCGATCGGCTTTTCTTGGTCGTTAAGCTTGACCATCGCCGCAAAAACAATCTGATGCGCGCGCTGATAAAAGTCATTGGAGGAAACAAACTCCATTGCCTCTTCAATCGCGCCATGTGACAAAAAGGCCGCACCCAAAACGGCTTTTTCCGCGGCCAGATCGCGCGGTGCGGTACGCGTTGAACTTAAACTGGCATTGTCCATTTATTGACGGCCTTTCATTTATTTAGCAGCCACATGCACGTCAATGGTTGCTTCAACGTCATGATGCAGTTTGATCGGTACGTGGACAAAGCCGGTTGCCTTGATTGGTGCCGGCAATTCGATCTTGCGCTTGTCGATCTTCAAGTTGAATTGATCCTCCAAAGCCTTGGCAATCTGCTTAGAAGAAACGGAGCCAAAGATACGGCCATCAGTACCGGCTTTGGCACTCAGCTCAACTACCGTGTCTTCGCTTTCCAGTACTTCCTTTAACCGCTTGGCTTCAGCAAGTTCTTCAGCCTCGTGCTTTTGAGCGGCCCGCTGCTGCCCCTTTAATTCGCTCATGGCAGCTTTGGTAGCTTCCTTGGCCAGACCGCGCTTGATCAGGTAGTTTTGAGCGTAGCCATCTGGGACTTCTTTTAACTCACCGCGCTTGCCACGGCCACGTACGTCTTTAATAAAGATAACCTTCATAGTTTAGTACTCCTTTTCTGTTTCATCTTCTGACTGATCACCAGTCGTCAGCAGCCTGATCAGCTCAGCTTTTACCTCACTGACGGTTTTACCGGCAATCTGAGTTGCAGCATTAGCCAGATGACCGCCGCCGCCCATCTTCTCCATAATGATCTGAACGTTGATGTTGCCCATCGATCGAGCCGAGATTCCGACCTTATCGTTAGCACGCTTGGCAACAACGAATGAGGCATCGACCCCATCCATCTGCAATAAGGTGTCGGCTGCCTGCGCAACAATGACTGGATCATAGATACGATCATCCTCACCAGCACATAACGCCATTTTATCATTATTCAAAAACTCAACGGTAGCAATCAGGTGATTTCTTTCCATAAAGCTATGGACGTTTTCTTTCATGAAATATTGAATCATCAGCCCATCTGCCCCCGCTGAGCGCAGATAGCTGGCAGCCTCGAACGTCCTGGTCCCAGCCTGCTGCGTAAACGATTTGGTATCAATCTGAATCCCCGTCAGCATGGCAGTGGCTTCCAGCTTATTTAGCGACTCGCTTTCCCGCGGCTGATACTCAAACATTTCCGTAATCAGTTCACAAGTCGAGCTGGCATAAGGCTCAATGTAGACTAAAAGCGGATTTTCAGGGAATTCCTCGCCGCGGCGGTGGTGATCGATAATGATCGTGCGGTCCGCCAAGCGCTCATAAAGCTGTGGCGAAATCGACATACTTGGCTTGGAATGATCGACCATTACCAAAAGACTACTGTCGGTTGCCTTATTGATTGCTTCATCTGGAGTAATGATCCGATCGCGAATGCTTTGATAGTCATTGATCTCCATCATCAAACGAGCAATATCGTTATGAACCTTCTCTTTGTCCAAAACGATCCAGCACTCGTGACCATTCATTTCAGCAATTCTTCTGATCCCCAGACAGGCCCCCAAAGAATCCATATCTGGGTTGGAATGACCCATTACAAAGACTTGATCGGCCTGGGTCATCAATTCCTGCAGTGCCTGACTGATCATCCGGGCTCTGACGCGAGTGCGCTTTTCCATTGGATTGGTACGGCCACCATAGAAACGGGCCCGGTGATCTTCTTCTCTGACCACGACCTGATCGCCACCACGACCCAGTGCCAGGTCAAGGTTGCGCTGCGCCATGTCGGCCAGTTTGATCAAATCGCTTTGGCCATACGCGATCCCTACACTGAGCGTTACTGGCGAATTCTGCTTGGAAGTATTTTCGCGAATAACGTCTAAAATCTTAAACTTCTGCTTTTCCAGTTCAACCAGCGATTGATAATGACCGATTACAAAATAGTTGTCTTCATTGATCACGCGCAGCAGCAGATGATTATCCTTTGCCCAGTGACTCAATTCCGAAGTAACGTAATTATGCAGGTTGGAGACGGCCGAATCGTTCATTCCCTGGGTCAGTTCAATGTAGTTGTCCAAATAGATATTTCCCAGGAAAATCTGCTCATGCTGATAACGCTCGCTGATCTGCTCATATTTGGTAACATCCAGCAGGTAACAGACATGATAACGGTCCTGCACTAAAAACTCAAATCGATGATCGCGCCACGAAACGACTGCTGGTCCTTTATCATGACGATGCTTATCAATCAATTTAGCCAATTCATCATCAGCCTGCGTCAATGGCTTGCCGACAACGTGCTCAAACTGAAAATAGCGCGCCATATATGGATTGATCCAACTGACGATGCCACGATGGTTCAGCATCACCATTCCAATTGGCATCTCTAAAAGCGCCTCTTGCTGGCCTCGTTGAACCTGATATGTCAGATTATTGATATATTCTTCAGTATCAACTACCAGACGACGCAGCTGATGAGCACTGATCCAGATCCCCACAAAGGCAATTGCCAATAATACCGTTCCTAGAATCCAGCTGGTTTTAAAAGCCAACATCAGACAGATGATCGTCATCAAAGCCAGATAGCAGAAATTCCAGCGAACTGCGTGATTCTTAATTAAAAAATTCCAATTGTTATGTCGAAAGAAATTACCCATATTTTTCTCCTATAACGACAATCTAGATATTCCTATCTTATCACAATCGGTTCGGCAACTCACCGTTCACGTTTTTCATCATTGTTTGAATAAAGGCAAAAAAAAACATGATGACACTGGCCATCATGTTTTAAATTATCAGCTGAATTAGTCTTCAGCAACGAATGGCAGCAGACCCATGATCCGTGCACGCTTGATAGCGACCGTCAGACGACGTTGGTTCTTGGCGCTGGTACCCGTTACTCGACGTGGCAAAATCTTGCCCCGTTCAGAGATGAAACGCTTCAGCAAATCAGTGTCTTTGTAGTCAATGTATTCAATGTGGTTAGCGGCGATAAAGTCGACCTTGCGACGACGACGACCGCCACGACGTTGTTGAGCCATGAAATTACCCTCCTTAAATCATGTATTTGGTTTTAAATTAAAATGGCAAATCATCTTCAGCCGTGCTGTCAGCAGACTTAGTGTCATTTGACTTTGGTGCTGCACTGGCATTGGTTGAATCAGCGGCAGGCTGGCCATTGGTTGGCAGAACGCTGTCGTTTAGATCAAACGTAGCGGCATCATTGTTTGATGGTGCAGCTGGCTGAGAATCTTCATTGCCGAATGGAAAATCATTGTGGACTGGTGTTTCTTGACCAGGCATTGGTGCATTTTCAAAGGGATTGTTGAATCCGCCTTGATTGCCAAATGATGAATTTCCCATTGGTTGAGAAGCACGACCGTTGTCAAAGCCTTGCTGATAGCCACCGCCATTATACTGTGACTGATTGTTGTTCCAGTTGCCTTGACCATTGCCAAAGTTTGACTGAGAACGACCGCCACTGTAGGGCTGACCGCCATTGCGACGCGGTTCCAGCAATGCAAAGTTATCAACCTGTACTTCCGTTACGTAGACGCGCTGGCCTTGATTGTTTTCGTAGCTGCGTGTCCGTAAAGAACCGTCAATTCCTACCAAGGCACCTTTATGGGTGAAGTTGGCAAAATTTTCGGCTGGCTTTCGCCAGATAACACAGTTGATAAAGTCGGCATCACGCTCACCTTGAGCATTCCGAAACTGACGATCAACGGCCAGCGTGAAGGAGGCCACTGATGTGCCGCCTTGAGTGTAGCGCAATTCAGCATCTCTTGTCAGACGACCAGTTAATACGACGCGATTAAGCATGGACCTCGTACTCCTCTCTAAAACTTATTCAATTTGGATTGCAACGCGACTTAGGCTTCGCGCTTAACAATCATGTGACGCAGAATGTCGTCGCTGAACTTAGCCAGACGGTCAAATTCGTTCAGAGATTCGTCACTGTCAGCAGTCAGGTTGACTACGTGGTAAGTACCTTCAGTGTACTTAGCGATTGGGTAGGCAAACCGACGCGTTGACCAATCCTTTGAATCGATGATGTTGGCACCATTGTCCGCCAGAATCTTGTCGAAGCGAGCTACCAGTTCGCTCTTAGCAGATTCTTCGATGTCTGGACGAATGATGTAAGTAATTTCATATTTGCGTGTTTCCATGAATGTTACACCTCCTTATGGACTCTGGCTCTTATTTTCAAGATTAATAAGAGCAAGGAGAGCAGACGTCTTTACGTATACTCACAGACAAAGATATTAGCATAAATAAAAATCAATTACAAGCGATTCAATCATCTAATCAAAAAAGCTGAATTGCGGCCCTCTGATTAAACTATATGCCGTAATTCAGCTTTTGCATTTTATTTAGTTGTTTTCTGTTTCAGATGCTGCGGAATCTTCTTCAGCAGGTAAAGCATCATCATCTTGATCCGTCTGATCTTCCTTGGCAACTTTAGCCATCGTAGCTACCTTGGAATCATCATCCATTCGAATCAGGTGCACTCCCACGGCAGCACGACCAGTCTGTGAAACGGTCTCGATGCCAAAACGAATGATCACGCCTTTATCGGTTACCAGCATGATGTCCTCATCGCCCTTGACCGTCGTCAAACCAGCCAATGGACCATTCTTTGCCGTTACGTTGACGGTCTTGATTCCTTTACCGCCACGACCCTTAATTGGGTATTCAGTAGCTGGTGTCTGCTTACCAAAGCCATTCTCGCTGATTACGAAAACATTGCTGTCCGAATCAAGCGGTGCGGCGCCGATAACACAGTCGCCTTCCCGCAGCTTGGCTCCCCGTACACCGGCAGCCGAGCGACCCATCGAACGAACGTCTTCAGCATTGAAGCTGACTGCATAGCCAAGCCGCGTCCCCAAGATCATGTTCTGCTGACCATCAATAATGTTGACGTGAATCAGCTCATCGCCATCATGCAGCTGGATTGCCTTCAGACCATTGCTGCGAATATTACGGAAGTCATCAACTGGCGTCTTCTTGACCGTCCCCTGCTTAGTAACAAAGAACAGGAACTTGTCGGTATCATCGGCAGCGTTCGAAACGTTGATCACCGCGGTAATCTTTTCGTGATTGTCGATGCCAAGCAGGTTGATGATTGGAATTCCCTGAGCTGAACGGCCATACTCTGGAACCTCGTAGCCCTTCATGGAGAAGACCTTGCCTGAATTGGTAAAGAACAGCAGAATATCATGCGTGGAACTGGAGATCAGATGCTCGATAAAGTCATCTTTGTGTACGCCCATTCCTTTAACGCCGCGACCACCACGATTTTGCGACTTGAATTCGTCAACCGGCAGCCGCTTGATGTAGCCATTATGAGTCAGCGTGACGACGATATCTTCTTCTTCAATCAGATCCTCGTCTTCAATATCGGTAATATCGCCGACCTGCAGCTCAGTCCGACGTGGATCGCCAAACTTGCGCTGAATCTCTAACAGTTCATCGTAAATGATCTGATTGATGCGTTCTTCATGCGCCAAGATGTCTTGATAGTCGGCAATTGCCTCGGTAAGCTTTTGATGCTCGTTTTCGATCTTTTCACGTTCAAGCCCGGTCAGCCGCACCAGCCGCATGTCCAAAATCGCCTGAGCCTGACGATCATCCAGCGTATAGCGGTCAATCAGCTGCTCCTTGGCAATCTCGCTGGTCTGTGCCTCGCGAATGATTTTGATGATCTCGTCAATATGATCAAGGGCAATCAAAAGTCCCTGCACGATATGATCGCGACTCTGCGCTTTTTTCAGGTCAAATTCCGTCCGCCGCCGAACCACGTTGATCTGATGTTCAAGGTAGTGCTGCAGGATCTGCTTAAGGCTTAAGACTTTCGGCGCTCCGTTGACGATGGCCAGCATATTGAAATTGAAAGTCGTCTGCATCAGCGTCATCTTGTACAGATTGTTTAAGATGACCTCAGCACTGGCATCACGCCGAACGTCAATCACGATCCGCATCCCTTCACGGTCGGTTTCGTCATTGATATCGGTAATCCCCTCGATTTCTTTTTCACGAGCCAATTCGGCAATTCGCTCAATCAAGCGTGCCTTGTTGACCATGTAAGGAATCTCATGAACGACGATACGCTGACGACCATTCTTGGCCTCTTCAATGTCAACCTTGGCGCGGACAATAATCGTTCCACGTCCCGTTTCATAGGCCTTACGGATTCCAGACTTGCCCATGACTACGCCGCCGGTTGGAAAATCAGGTCCCGGCAGCACCTTCATCAACTCTTCAGTCGTAGCATCCGGATTCTGCATCAGCAGATGAATGGCGTCAATTACCTCGCCTAAGTTATGCGTGGGAATATTGGTTGCCATCCCCACAGCAATCCCAGAGGCACCATTGACCAAAAGATTAGGGAACCGAGCCGGCAAAACGGTTGGCTCCTTTTCGCTGCCATCATAGTTGTCTTGAAAGTCAACCGTATTCTTATTGATGTCACGCAGCATCTCAACGGCAATCTTGCTCATTCTGGCCTCGGTATAACGCATGGCGGCTGCCCCGTCGCCATCAACCGAACCAAAGTTACCATGGCCGTCAACCAGCATGTAGCGATAGCTGAAGTCCTGCGCCATCCGCACTAAGCCTTCATAGATCGAGGAATCGCCATGGGGGTGAAACTTACCCATAACGTCACCAACGATACGTGCGGATTTTTTATATGGCTTGTCTGGCGTCACGCCCAGTTCATTCATCCCATAAAGGATTCGCCGCTGAACTGGTTTCAGCCCATCTCTAACGTCTGGAAGGGCCCGGGCAACGATGACGCTCATTGCATAATCCAAAAATGAATTTTTCATCAATCCAGTCAGATTGACATCGGTAATGCGCCCTGGTATATCTTGATCTGCCACGTTTTTTCCTCCTTAGCTGATTTTACAGGTCCAAGTTCTCGACAAACTTGGCATTTTCTTCAATAAACTCGCGCCGCGGACCGACTTTGGTTCCCATCAGCATTGGGAAGATCTTTTCCGCTTCAGCAGCGTCATCCAGGTCAACTCGCAGCAGATGGCGTTTTTCTGGATCCATCGTCGTTTCCCAGAGCTGTTCAGCATCCATTTCACCCAGCCCTTTGTAGCGTTGAATTACTGGCTTAGGGCTTGGCTGCAGCGTGTTCAAGACGTTTTGCAGCTCTTCGTCTGATTCGACGTACTTGACGAATTTGCCCTGCCGAACTTGATACAGTGGCGGCTGTGCAATATAGACATAGCCATTGGTGATCATTGGCTTCATATAGCGATAGAAAAGCGTCAGCAGCAGCGTCCGAATGTGCGCACCGTCCACATCGGCATCGGTCATGATGATCAGCTTGTGGTAGTTGGCCTTGGTAATGTCAAAATCACCGCCAAAACCAGTTCCTAAGGCAGTAAACAGCGAACGAATCTCATCATTGGCCAGAATTCGGTCCATCCCGGCTTTTTCAACGTTGAGGATCTTACCACGAATTGGCAGAATCGCCTGCGTCAAGCGGGAACGGCCCTGCTTGGCACTACCACCGGCCGAGTCACCCTCGACGATGAACAATTCTGAAATTTCTGGATCCTTGCTGGTGTTGTCGGCTAATTTCCCGGGTAATCTTGAAATTTCCAAGCCGCTCTTCTTACGCGTAACTTCACGAGCCCGTTTGGCGGCTACCCGCGCTTTGGAAGCCAGCATTCCCTTTTCAACGATCTTGTGCGCCGTATCCGGATTTTCCATTAAAAAGCGCGCAAACATCTCGCTGAAGATGTGGTCGGTTGCCGTCCGTGCATCCGAGTTGCCCAACTTGGTCTTGGTCTGTCCTTCAAACTGTGGATCAGGGTGCTTGATTGAAACGACTGCCGTCAATCCTTCACGCACATCATCACCGGAAAGCGTCGTATTCCCCTTCAGCTGACCGCTCTTTCGGCCATAGTCATTGATAACGCGCGTCAAAGCGGTTTTAAAGCCGGTTTCGTGCGTTCCGCCTTCATAAGTGTGAATGTTGTTGGTAAAAGTCATCAGGGTGCTGCGGTATCCCGTCGTATACTGCAGGGAAACCTCAACCGTGATTCCCTTGTCCTCGCCTTCCACATAAATTGGCGGATCAAACAGGACTTCTTGGCCTTCATTTAAGAATTCAACGTAGTGCCGAATCCCGCCTTCATAATGGAACTCTTGCCGGGTTGGCTTTTCTTCTCGCTTGTCCTCAATCGTGATCTTTAGGCCCTTGTTCAAAAAAGATAATTCACGAATTCGATCCGTCAGCGTCTTGATGTTGTAGACCGTCGTTTCACGGAAGATTTCTGGATCTGGCTTAAAGTGAACCCGGGTGCCGTGCTTTAATTCCGAGACGCCCTCTTTAACGACTTTCATCGGCGTCTTAACGTGGCCATGGTCAAAGTCCATATAGTATTCCTTGCCTTGCCGCGTTACGTAGACATCCAGCTCGGTTGACAGCGCGTTGACGACTGAGGCCCCAACCCCGTGCAGACCACCAGAAACCTTGTAGCCGCCACTGCCGAACTTACCACCGGCATGCAGAACGGTAAAGACCGTTTCCAGTGCCGGTTTGCCGGTTTCTTTTTGAATATCAATCGGGATCCCCCGTCCGTTGTCGGTTACCGTAATGCTGTTGTCTGATTCAACAACGACATTGATCTCATCACAAAATCCGGCCAAGGCTTCGTCAATACCATTGTCGACGATTTCCCAGACCAGGTGATGCAGCCCTTGAGCACTGGTGGAACCAATGTACATCCCAGGGCGCTTCCGGACTGCTTCCAGCCCTTTTAAGACTTGAATCTGGCTGGCATCGTACTCACTGGCCAGTTCCGCTTTCTTTTCTGCTTCAAGTTCTTTATCGCTCACTTTTTATCCTCCTTGTCAATCGTTCCATGGGCAATCTGAAAAATCGTTGGGCGATTGATCAATTGTCGTGCTACGCCGCTTAAGCTGGTCGTTGTCAAAAAAGTCTGAACCTTATCCTGAATGGCAGTCAGCAGATGGGTCTGGCGATCATCATCAAGTTCGGACAAGACGTCATCCAGCAGCAGCAATGGGTACTCGCCGGTCTGTTCATTCATCAGATCGATTTCTGCCAGCTTGACCGCTAATGCCGTTGTCCGCTGCTGACCTTGGGAGCCAAAGCGATGAACGTCCTGCTCGTTGACCAAAAAACGAATATCGTCGCGCTGTGGTCCATAAAGCGTCGTCCCCAGCTTGATCTCTTGCGACTGATGCTCGTGATACAACTTCTGCAGCTGCTCGGCAATTTCATTTTCAGCCGTTTCTTCATCAATCATAACCTGGGAAATATATTTCAGCTTTAAGACTTCCTTTTGTTGGGAAATATGCTCATGCAGCTGAGCTGACCATGTCTCCAGCCGCTTGAGCAGCTTAAAGCGCATCGCCATTACTGCCGCGCCGCTTTCTGCCAGCTGATCGGACAAGACCTCCAACAATACCTGATCGACCTGGCTGCCATACTTCAACTGTTTTAAATATTCATTGCGTTGCTTTAAGAGGCCTCTAAACTGACTGATGGCATACAGATAACGGCTGCTCATCTGACTGAACTCCGTATCCATAAACTGACGCCGTTCCTGAGGGGCTCCTTTAACCAGTGCCAGGTCTTCTGGAGCAAATAAGACTACGTTTAGATTGCCGATATAAGTCGACAGCCGCGATTGGAAAAGATGATTAACCTTGACTCGTTTGCCACGCGTACCCAACAGCACTTCCAACGGTACCCGTCCCGTCTGCTTGATAACCGTGCCCTTAACCATGGCTTCTTTAGCCTGCCAGTTGATCAGCTCACGATCGTTAGCGGTTCGGTGGCTGCGCGTCATTGCCAAGACATAGATGGCCTCCAGCAGATTGGTCTTGCCTTGGGCGTTTTCCCCAATAAAGACATTGATGCCTGGGGAAAACTCAACTTGACGGTCCTCATAATTTCTAAAATTCCGCAGCTCAATTTCCGAAAGATACATTGATTATTCAGCTACGATCTCAACGTTTTCAATACCGCTGATCTCGATTTGATCGCCAACCCGCAGCTTGCGACCCCGACGAGCCTCTGATTCGCCGTTGACCTTGACTTCATGTTCACGCAAAAACCACTTGGCAGCTCCTCCAGTGGGAATAATGCCTTCTTCTTTCAGCAGCTGGCCAAGCGTAATGAATTCACTGCTGATTGCGACTTTTTTTGAATTTTGCATACTTTTCACCTACTTTATGCTTGCTGTTCTATTATAGCTTTTATAAGACACAAAAACAAATTAAAGGGCATTTTTAGGCCGTATCAGCAAATCTTATCCCAATTAATCATTTTTATCTAAAACAGGTTATCTTTGCTCAGAAGGCAAATTTCAGTGATTTAAGCGCTATCTTAAACTAGCGAATGATTTATCCACCAAATTCCGCTAATTTAATCACTTTTCCACAACAAAAAAGCATCCACTGTGGATAAGTGGATGCTTTTTCAACAGTTTTATTTGAATCAGTAAGTCCGAACCGGTGTAATCAGCTGAACAAAATTGGCTTTTTCTTCAGTTGGTACCAGGGTAAATGGCCGCAGCGCCGTCGTAAATGAAATCAGAATCTTGGTTTGACCAAATGACTTTAAGGCATCACGCATATAGTCAGGGTTGAACGAGATTTCCAAGGGGTTGCCTACGATCTGGTCAGCATTGATTTCTTCTTCAACGTTACCAACATCAGCTGACGTGCCTGAAACCGTCGCAATCTTGTTTTCTGGGTTGACGCTCAGCTTAACGACATTATTGCGACTTTCGTGAGACAGCAGCGAGGCCCGTTCGATCGAAGCCAACAGATCGCTGGCCGTGATCTCCAAACGTGTATCGGATGATTCTGGAATCAAGCGGCTGGTTTCTGGATAGTTGCCTTCCAGCAAGCGCGAGTAGAAATGCGTATTGCCAAAAATAAACAGGGCTTGATTTTCGGTAATCTGCATCTTAACGCCATCTTTTTCATCGGCAATCATTTTAGCCAGTTCCGTCATTGAGGCCCCTGGCAAAACGATGTCAAAATCACGATCAGCCGTTTCTGGCAACTCAACCTTGCGTTGTGCCAAACGGTGACTGTCGGTAGCCACTGCCGTTAAGATCCCATTATTTAAAGTTACGTGAATCCCAGTCAAAATTGGCCGACTTTCTTGTTTAGAAACGGCAATCCGTGTCTGGTCAATAACTTCACGCAGCATGTCAGAAGCCAGTTCAACCGTATTTTCACTTTCGACTTCTGGCAGGTGTGGATAATTGTTGGCATCCTGACCGTTGATCGTAAATTCAGCCGTCCCTGAGGTAATCCGCACCTGCAGACCATTAAAGACCTCAATCGTTGCCTGCTTGTCTGGCAGTTTTTTGATCACTTCATTAAAGAAACGAGCCGGCAAAACAATTGCCCCTGGTTCTTCAATTGACAGGCCATAGCTGCTGTCACTGGCATCCAGAGTTGATTCGATCGTAATATCAGCATCACTGCCAGTCAAGATGACGCTATGATCAGTTACAACCATTTTCAGACCAGTCAGAATCGGAATCGTGGTTTTAGATGAGATGGCTCTTAAGACGTTATTAAGCTGATTAATGAATGCTGGGCGATTAATGGTGAATTTCATAAATGAATCTCTCCTTGTTGCTTTATATATATATTATATAAGTTTAGTAGTAGTAATAGGACCTGTGGATAATGTGGAAAAATGGCCTGGACCCAATAGCTATAAGTTTTCATAACTGTGGAAAAGCTGTGGATATCTTGGGGATAACTTTTTAGTTTTCCACAATCAAGGCTGCAGCTCCATTCTAAGGTTGCGGATGTCGTCTTGTAAATTATCATCCTCGGCCAGCTGTTTTTCAATCTTATCGATGGCATGGAGAACCGTGGTATGATCCTTGCCGCCAAATTCCTTGCCAATCTTAGGCAGTGAGCTTTCGGTCAGCTCTCGGGCAAGATACATGGCAATCTGGCGCGGAAAGACAATCTGTTTGACGCGTTTTTTTCCCACGATATCAGACTGGCGGATATTATAATAAGCCGCAACCTTTTTTTGAATCAAGTCAATCGAGATTACCGCCTCATCGGCAGCTTCCATGCCCTTGAGCGTTTCATTGGCCAGTTCAATCGTGATGGGCGCGTGATGAAGCTGGGCGGCTACGCGAACTCTCAGCAGCGCGCTTTCCAACTCGCGGACGTTGGTGTCAACCTTGCTGGCAATAAAGCTTAAAACGTCATTGGGAACGTTGATCTGCTCTTCTTCGGCCTTGCTGCGCAAAATGGCGGTCCGTGTTTCTAGATCTGGCGAGGTAATCTCGACTGGAACTCCCCAGACAAAGCGTGAGACCAGCCGATCAGTCAAATCGGGGATCTGCTTGGGATTTCGGTCAGCGGTCAAGACGATCTGCTTGTTGTTGTCATGCAGTGAATTGAAAGTATTGAAAAATTCCAGCTGGGTGCCTTCCTTATTGGAAAAGAACTGGACATCATCGACCAACAAAGCGTCCAGGTCACGATACTCGCGCCGGAACTGCTCTTGGTTGTTGTTTTTGATCGAATTGATGTAGTCATTGGTGAAGGTTTCGCTGGTAACGTATTTGATCTTGGCGTTGGGATTATGCCGCAGCATGTTGTTGGCAATGGCCTGCATCAAATGCGTCTTGCCAAGGCCAACGCCGCCATAGATCAAGAGTGGATTATAAAGTCCGCCAGGCTGTTCAGAGGCAGCATAGGCAGAAGCATAGGCCATCTGATTGCTGCGGCCTTCAACGAAAGCTTCAAATGTATATTCTGGATTTAAGGGTGTCTGTTTGGTCATGATTCCACCGGCTGGCGAAGATGGAGTCATGAGCTCTCTCTCAAGCGTGTAGCGTGGCTCAATATGAACCAGGGTTTCGTTGAACAGCAGGTCCTTGAGCTTAGCGGTCATCTCGTTTTGCCAAAAGTCCCGGTGAGATTTGGTTGGCAGCTCAATGGTCAGCTGATTGTTTTCGAGAGAAATTGCTTTGGCTGGTGCAATCAGGTTGTTATAGGTTACGCTGCCAGTGGTCTTGCGAAACTCTTTTTGAACCGATTCCCAGAGTGAGTTTAGCTCAATCAAGTAAATTCCTCCTCATGATAATTAAAAATCCAAAGAATATTTTAGCATTGTCTGGTAGTTTTCCACAAGGCTGTGTAAAAACTATTAACAAAATTCACAGACATGTTGATAAGTTTTCCACAAGGTTGTGGATTTGTGGAAAAAAAAAGACAAAATCAAGTTAATCACTGGTGACCTGTGGATAACTTTAGTGAATTAAAAGCGAACTAATCATATTTTCATAATTATCCACAGATATGTTGATAACTTTTTCCACAACCTGTGGGGAACTATTTTTGCTTTGGATAACTCTGTGGATAAATATAAAAGTCCCCAGTTTTGTTTTGGTACTTGTGGAAAAAACTGGGGATAACTGGCTGCTTCTGTGCAGTAAAAAACGCTAAAATAACGCAAGATAATCATTTATTCTTGGCGTAGGATGTGTTATACTTCAAAAGTATGTTTGAAGAGATTGTCTTTTTGGACTGTAAATAAAATAATAAATACAAGCGAGGAGGTGCACTCAATGAAGCGCACATTTCAACCAAAGAAGCGTCACCGCGCACGCGTTCACGGCTTCCGCAAGCGTATGAGCACGAGCAACGGCCGTAAAGTATTGGCTCGTCGTCGTCAAAAGGGCCGCAAAGTATTATCTGCATAAAATCGGCCACTATTTAATTAGTGGCTTTTTTTCTAAAAGGGGCCGGGGCATTCATCCACTGCATTATGTGCGGTTGTGCCTCAGTCCTTTTTGTATTTTTAAAGGTTGGAGCGAACATGCGAAAGTCATACCGAGTAAAAAAGGAAAGTGAATTTCAGCGGGTCTTTGAAACTCATGATTCCGTAGCCAATCGAAAATTTATCATCTATCAAATGCAAAAACCAGGTCAGAAGCATTTTCGGGTCGGCATCTCAGTCGGCAAGAAAATCGGTAATGCCGTACACCGCAATTGGCTGAAGCGGCGGATCCGCCAAACGCTGCTGGAGGTTAAGCCGGCAATCAAGCCTGACGTTGACTTCTTGATTATTGCGCGGCCAGCTGCTGATGGCTTGGAAATGGCAGAAGTTAAAAAGAATCTGGTTCATGCACTGAGATTGGCCCATCTGTTAAAAGAAGATTAAGAGAGGATCGCACTTTGAGAAAAGGACACAAGAAAATCCTAAGCCTGGCGGGGATTATGAGTCTGGCAGTCTTTTTGGCTGCTTGTTCCAATTCACCAATTACCAGCCACAGTACCGGCTTTTGGGATCATTACATCATCTATAACTGCTCACGGTTCATAATCTGGCTGTCCAACAATTTTGGCGGCTATGGAATGGGGATCATCATCTTTACGATTATCGTGCGGATTATCATTCTGCCATTGATGGTGTACCAGACCAAGATGTCGGTCAAGATGCAGGAATTAACGCCGCAGCTTAAGGAGATTCAAAAGAAGTATCCTGGACGCGATCGTGAATCACTGGAAAAGATGCAGGCAGCTCAACAAAAGCTTTATAAGGATGCTGGCGTGCACCCGTTTGCTTCGATGCTGCCGCTGCTGGTTCAGCTGCCAGTTATGTGGGCATTGTATCAAGCCATCTGGCGGACGCACGTTTTGCGCAGTGGGAGCTTCTTATGGCTGCAGCTGGGCCACAATGACCCATACTACGTGCTGCCGATTTTGGCGGCCCTGTTTACGTTTATCAGTTCCTGGCTGTCAATGGCTTCAATGCCGGAACAAAATGCCATGACCAAATCAATGACCTGGTTTATGCCGATCATGGTCTTTTTCATGGCACTGGGCTTTAGTTCGGCAATTACGCTTTACTGGGTAGTATCCAATGCCTTCCAGGTTCTGCAGGTACTGATCTTCCAAAATCCGTTCAAGATTCGGCGCGAACGTGAAGAAAAACAGGCTGCTGAACGTCGCCACCGCAACAAGATTGCCAAGGCTAAGCGCAAGGCCTACCGCAGCAAGCGGAAATAATTGAGCAACGAGGGCGGCTTGACCGCTCTTTTTTGATAATGATTGAGGGGGAGCTTTATGGAAACTTTTGAGGCGCAGACAATTGATGAAGCAATCGCAGCCGCATCAGCCGCCTTTAAAGCCGATCGTGATCAATTAGACATTCAGGTTTTGGAGCAGCCGCGGCATGGCTTTCTTGGATTTGGCCGTCGGAACGCCAAAATTCAGGCTGAATTAAAACGGCCGGTGCGGCCGCAAAAGCCAATCGTAAAAAAGCCGGCCGTTAAGTCTCAGCCAGCTAAAAAAACGGTCGTGGTCAAAACTGCCAAGCCGACAGACAAAAAACAAAACGTCAAACCGGCAGCAAATGATTCAAATGAGCCAGATGCCTTGGAAATGGAGCGTCGTCATCAAGCCAACGTGCAGAAGATGAATCAAGCGGCCCAGGCACTTTGCGGCTATCTGAAAGACGTGCTGGCAGCGCTTGGGGTAACGGCTAAGCCTAAAATCGTCAAGCTGCGGACTCATGAATTGATCGTTGATCTGCAGGCCGATAATTCGGGACGAGTCATCGGCTTTCATGGGCGACGGATCAATGCCTTGGAACAGTTGGGAACGGCCTTTTTAAGCTATCATGGCGTCGATGATCCGGGGCTGATCCTGGATACGTCGAATTACCGTCAGAAACGGCAGCAGTCATTGGAAAAACTGGCTGCTCGCTGCGTCACCGAGGTAATTGCTACCGGTCAGGCCGTCTTTTTGGACCCAATGCCGGCTCGCGAACGCAAATATCTGCACCATGTCTTGGAAGACAATCCGCGGGTCAAGACCTATTCACATGGTCGTGATCCGTATCGCAGCGTCGTGGTAGCACCAAAGAATTAATTGATTGACAACCAAACGCTGAAAAACTAAAATAGCGATGTTAATTGAATTTACCGTTAGTTAGAGTAGTGAAAGTGCTTTGACCATGTTGATCCCAAAGCGGGGAGAGCGTGGACTCGGCACTTTTTTTATTGCGGCGGAAAGGAGCAGAAAATGGCAAATTCAGAATTTGATACAATTGCAGCCATCTCGACCCCAGTTGGCGAAGGGGGTATCTCGATTATTCGGATCAGCGGCGAGGAGGCCGTTGCCGTTGCCAAAAAGCTGTACCATGGCAGCAAGGATCTGGCAAAGGTGGCAACCAATACCATTAACTATGGGCATATCGTTGATCCCGACAGTGGTGCGGAAGTTGATGAGGTCATGGTTTCAATCATGCGGGCACCTCATACCTACACTAGAGAAGACGTTGTCGAAATCAACTGTCATGGCGGACTGCTGGCTACCAATCGGATTCTGCAGCTGACGCTTAGTCATGGCGCCCGACTGGCAGAACCGGGTGAGTTTACCAAACGAGCCTTTTTAAACGGTCGGCTGGATCTTTCACAGTCGGAAGCCGTGATGGATCTGATCCGCGCCAAAACCGATAAATCAATGAAGGTGGCGCTAAACCAGCTGGATGGCGATCTGTCTCGCTTGATCAAGGCTTTGCGCAAGGATATTCTGGACGTCTTGGCGCAGGTTGAGGTCAACATTGACTACCCAGAATATGACGCGGTTGAAGAAATGACAACCAAGATGCTGAAAGAAAAGGCCCAAGAGGTTCAGCAGCGCATTCAGGCACTTTTAAAAACCGCCAAGCAGGGCAAAGTGTTAAGAGATGGTCTGGCAACGGCAATCATTGGGCGGCCAAACGTCGGCAAGTCCAGCCTGCTCAATACGCTTTTGCATGAGGACAAGGCAATCGTAACCAACGTGGCCGGAACCACGCGTGACGTGATTGAGGAATACGTCAACGTAGAAGGCGTGCCTTTAAAACTGATCGACACGGCTGGGATTCGCCATACTGAGGATACGGTCGAAAAAATCGGCGTTGAGCGCAGTCGTCAGGCGATTGATACGGCTGACCTGGTGCTGCTCTTGATTGACAGCTCCAATGCATTGACCGATGAGGACCGAGAACTGATCAAGCTGACGGCTGGCAAGCCACGCATCGTCATCTTAAACAAAACCGACCTGCCGAACCGAATCGATCTAAATGAACTGCGTCAGCTGACGGCTGGCGATCGCGTCATCAAGACCTCGATCGTTGAGCATGAGGGGATGGAAGAATTGGGCCGGACGATCAGCCATATGTTCTTTGATGAAGGAATCGAAAGCTCGCAAAGTACCGTTATGGTTACCAACGCCCGGCATATTGGACTGCTTCATCAAGCCAATGACGCCTTGAATGACGTTTTGAGCGGGATTGCAGCTGGAATGCCAGTCGACTTGGTCCAGATCGACATGACGCGGTGCTGGGAACTGCTGGGTGAGATTACCGGCGACAGCTATCAAGATGAGCTGTTGGATCAATTGTTCAGCCAGTTCTGTCTAGGAAAGTAAAGGAGATAAAAATGCAGATTTCACAAGGTAAGCCGTTTGATGCCGGCAGCTTTGACGTAATCATCGTTGGAGCTGGTCATGCGGGATCAGAAGCGGCATTGGCGGCAGCACGCATGGGCAACAAGACGCTGCTTTTGACGATCAGTCTGGAAATGGTTGCTTTTATGCCATGCAATCCATCAGTGGGGGGACCGGCTAAGGGAATCGTAGTTCGTGAGATTGATGCCTTAGGCGGTGAAATGGGCCACAATATCGACAAGACCTATGTTCAGATGCGGATGCTCAACACGGGGAAAGGTCCAGCCGTCCGTGCGTTGCGGGCTCAGGCTGACAAGCACGCCTATCACCGAGCCATGAAGCAGACGATGGAAGAAACGCCTAATCTGACGCTGCGGCAGGCCACCGTTGATCAGCTGGTGGTTGAAGATGGCGTCTGCAAAGGAGTCATTACCAATACCGGGGCCCGCTATTTTGCCAAGGCCGTGGTATTGGCAACGGGAACGGCAGCCCGCGGCAAGATCATTATTGGCGAATTGATGTATGAATCTGGTCCAAACAATACGCAGTCAGCCACTAAGCTGTCTGAGAATCTAGAAGAGCTGGGCTTTGATCTGCAGCGATTCAAGACCGGGACGCCGCCACGCATCAACGGCAATACGATTGATTATTCAGTTACCGAAGAGCAGCCTGGTGACGAAAAACCGCATCATTTCAGTTTTGATACGCCGGACAGTCAATATATCGCAGTCACTGATCAGATTTCCTGCTGGCTGACCTACACCAACCCAACCACGCATCAGATCATTCGCGACAACCTTGATCGGGCGCCAATGTTTACTGGGGTGATTGAAGGGGTTGGTCCGCGCTACTGTCCTTCAATTGAAGACAAGATCGTGCGGTTTGCCGATAAGGATCGCCACCAGGTCTTCTTGGAACCAGAAGGCCGCGATACTGACGAATGGTACGTGGACGGTATGTCAACCTCGATGCCTGAAGAAATTCAAGAAAAGATGCTGCATTCTGTAAAAGGGCTGGAAAAAGCCAAGCTGATGCGGCCAGGCTATGCAATCGAGTATGACGTGGTGGCGCCATATCAGCTGCATCCAACCCTGGAAACCAAGCTGGTCAAGAATCTGTTTACGGCTGGCCAGACCAATGGCACCTCGGGTTATGAAGAGGCAGCTGGTCAAGGGCTGATCGCAGGCATCAATGCCGGGCTGCGTGCTCAAGGCAAGGGGCCGTTCGTGCTGAAGCGCTCTGATGCTTACATTGGCGTAATGATCGATGATTTGGTAACCAAGGGAACCAAAGAACCATATCGGCTGTTGACCAGTCGTGCCGAATACCGGCTGATCCTGCGTCATGACAATGCCGACCTGCGCTTGATGGAAAAAGGCCACGCGATTGGATTGGTTTCTGATGAGCGCTTGGCTAAAATGGAGCATAAAAAGGCCTTGGTTGAAGCTGAGATTGCTCGACTCAAGAAGATTCGCATCAAGCCAACCAATGAGGCAGCCAACAACCTGATTGAGGCTCACGGCGACAATCCTTTGAAAGATGCCATCGCGGCCGCTGATTTCTTAAAACGACCATATGTTGACTATCAGACGCTGATGAACCTGATTCCTGATCCAGATGAACCGCTCAGTCGAGAAGTGATCGAACAGGTCGAGATTCAATTGAAGTACGAGGGCTACATTAAAAAAGAAGAGGTCAAGGTTGAACGGCTGAAGCGCATGGAAGCCAAGAAGATCCCGGCTGACCTGGACTATTCGGCAATTGATGGTCTGGCTACTGAAGGCCGTCAGAAACTGGAGAAGATTCGACCTGAAACTTTGGCGCAGGCATCGCGGATCAGTGGGGTCAATCCAGCTGACCTGGCGATTTTGAGCGTTTATCTGCGTCAAGGACGTTTAGCTAAGCTTAAGGATTAGAGAATATCTTGAAGGTGCCTTGGGTTTGGATTATCATTAAGGTTTCAGAGGGCGTTTTTTATAATCGCCGTTGACAGTATCACTAGGAAAATATGAGGATGATTTTAAAGTGAATGATCAAATTGATTTCCAGCCAATTCTGCTGGGAACGGACTTTAACTGCTATGGCATGGCACGTTCTTTTTATGAAGCCTATGGAATCAAAAGCATTGCCTATGGAGTTACGCACATGGCGCCAACTCGCTACACCAAGCTGGCTGATGTGCATGTAATTGAAGGCTTTAATGAAGATCCAGGCTTTATCAAATCAATGCGTGAGATTGCCAAGAACTTAAAGCCGGATAAAAAATACCTGCTGCTGTCCTGTGGGGATGGCTACACGGAACTGATCGCCAAGCACTTAGACGAGCTGAAGCAATGGTTTGTCTGCCCATATGTTGACTATGACATGTTCCAAAAACTGGGGACCAAAGAAACTTTTTACGCTGCTGCGGAAAAGTATGGCCTGCCTTATCCAAAGACCAAGCTGATTGAAGCGGCTGAATTTACGAAGCCAAAAGAAATTGAGCTGCCATTTGATTTTCCGATTGCCTTGAAGCCTTCCGACAGTATCGCCTGGCTGGACATTCATTTTGCTGATCGTAAAAAGGCCTATGTCTTGGACACGCGGGCTCAGTTTGATAAGCTGCTGCCTGAAATTGCTCAAGCCGGCTATACCGGAAAGCTGATCGCCCAGGACTTCATTCCCGGCGATGATTCCAACATGCGCGTGGTAAATGCCTATGTTGGTCAAGATCACAAGGTACGCATGATCTGCCTTGGTCATCCCCTACTGGAAGATCCATCGCCAGTGGCAGTCGGCAACTATATGGTGATCATTCCAGAAAAGAACATGGAAATCTACCAAACGATTCAAAAGTTCTTGGAAGAAATCAATTACGTCGGGTTTGCGGATTTTGACATGAAGTACGACCGGCGCGATGGCAAATTCAAGATTTTTGAGATCAATCTGCGTCAGGGCCGCAGCAGCTACTACTGCACTTTAAACGGCTACAATCTGGCTAAGTACGTGGTTGATGATGCCATCTACCATCATCCATATGACCATACCGATTATGCAGACGGCAACAAGCTGTGGCTGAGCGTTCCTAAGAAAGTCTTCTACAAGTACGCTAAGGAAGGTCCAGATAAGGAGCGTGCCAAGCAGATGCTTGAATCAGGCAACTGGGGTACGACGGCCTTTGACAAGCATGATACGCTCAAGCAGCGGCTGCTGATGCACTACGCCTTTTCGTTAATGCCTAAGAAGTACAAGGAATACTTCGTGCAGCGCTAATTTAGTCAAGAACATAGGAGAGTCATTATGTGTGGAATTGTTGCATTTGTGGATAATGAAAAGCCACAAGTCAAAGAAAGCCTGATTCAAAAAATGATGGACCGGATCATCCATCGTGGTCCCGATGATGCCGGCCAATTCGTCGATGAACACGCGGCTTTGGGACATCGGCGTCTAAGCTTCGTTGACGTTAAGAGCGGTAAGCAGCCAATCTTTAATGAAAACGAAAACCTGGCCATTTTATTTAATGGTGAAATCTACAACTTCCAGCCGCTGCGCGAGGAATTGATTGCTGCTGGGCACCATTTCTCAACCAAGACGGACACGGAAGTCATTCTGCATGGCTATGAGCAATGGGGCGATGACGTCTGCAAGAAACTGCGGGGGATGTTTGCCTTTGTCATCTGGAACCGACAAACCCAAGAAATGTTTGGGGCCCGCGATCACTTCGGCATTAAGCCGCTGTATTACGCCAAGATGAATGGGACGTTCTTTGTCGGCTCAGAAATCAAGGCCTTCTTGGAACACCCGAACTTCGACAAGCAGCTGAACAAAGAAGCCCTCAAGCCATATCTGACGTTCCAATATCCAATTACCCGGGAAACGTTCTTTAAGGGCGTCTACAAACTGCCAGAAGGTCATTCGTTCCACTACACCAAGGATGGTCAGTTCTCAATGACTGAATACTGGGATGAAGACTTTGAACCAGCCGATGAAACCTTTGATCAAGCCGTTGATCGGATCGAGGCTGCCGTTACCGAATCAGTCAAGGCGCACTCTTTTGCTGACCAAGGCATTAAAGTCGGTTCGTTTCTTTCGGCTGGGGTTGACTCCAGCTACGTTACGGCGATGATGCGGCCTGACAACACGTTCTCAATCGGCTTTGACAGCACCTACGATGAAACCAAGGAAGCACGGGAACTGGCAGCTAAGCTGAATCTTAAGAATACGGATGCCAAGCTGACCAACGAGGAAGCCTTCCATACCTTCCCATTGATTCAATACTATCTGGACGAGCCCGACTCCAACCCATCCGTCGTGCCATTGTACTTCTTGACCAAGCTGGCTAAGGACAATGGCTACAAGGCAATGCTTTCTGGTGAAGGTGCCGATGAGCTGTTTGCCGGCTACATTGATTATGGCTTCTACACCAAGTCAAAGCTGATTCGCTGGATTACCGATCAGCTGAAGAAAAAGCCGCGGCAAAAGCGCTATGAGATTGCCGAAAAGATCAAGAACAAGCATTTCCATGGCCAGGCGCATATGTATGCCAACCTGGCGCCAGCTCGCGATACTTTTATCGGTGAGGCCTACATCTTCAGTCCAGAACAGGCTCAAAGCATTCTGCAGCCTGAATTTGACTGTGGTCCAACGGTTAAGCAGATCGTTGACCCATACTACGACAAGGTTGAAGACAAAGATATTGATGAGGTTGCCAAAAAGCAGTACCTGGATCTGCACTGCTTTATGCCAGGCGATATTCTGCTGAAGGCCGATAAGATGAGTATGGCCAACTCGCTGGAACTGCGGGTGCCTTTATTGGATCGGGAAATGATGAAGGTTGCTCAGACCACGCCAACCAAGTACCTGTTCAACGCTAAGGGTACCAAGTGGGCTTTCCGGATGGCGGCCAACCGTCACCTGCCAGAAGAATGGGCAACGCGGCCTAAGATGGGCTTCCCAACGCCAATTCGGGCCTGGCTGCGTGAAGACAAGTACTATCAAGAAGTTCGCGAATTGTTCAGCCAGGATTTTGTCAAAGAGTTCTTTGATCAAGACAAGATCTTGAAGATGGCCGAAGACAACTTCCAAGGCAAGACGGACGACCGGCGCAAGATCTGGACCGTCTACACGTTCTTGGTCTGGTACAAGCTGTACTTTATCGACAACTTCAAGCCGGATGAATCTGCAATTGATCAAACCAAGCAAAAGGCGGCGAACTAAATGCTGACGGTTAAACAGACGGTAGCCGCTCTCAAGGAACGGGACCTGTTTAAGGAAATCATCGTTGACGGTCAGTGGCAGTATGACGTACCGGAAAAAATTGCCGATTTGGAGTTCAGACAGCTTTCGTATGACTCGCGTGTAATTGAGCCGCAGACGCTTTTTATCTGCAAGGGACAGCGCTTTAATCCGCAGTATCTGGTGGATGCAGTCAAAAAAGGCGCCACGGCTTGTCTGACTCAGCAGGTGTATGATGAGGAGCTGGCTGGTCAGACCGTCTGGCAGCTTGTCGTTACTGATGTCCAAAAAGCCATGGCGACAGTCGCACGGGCATTTTATGGCGATCCGGAAAAAGAACTGACGCTGATTGGCTTTACCGGTACCAAGGGCAAGACGACCTCAGTCTACTTTACGCGGCATATTTTAGCGCATGTCTTTGACAATCAGGTGGCGCAGCTGTCATCGATTGCCGAATGTCTGGATGGTAAAAACTTTATTGAATCGCACCTGACTACGCCCGAATCATTGGATCTGTACCGGATGATGCGTCAAGCCGTTGATAACGGCATGAAGTATCTGGTGATGGAGGTTTCCAGTCAGGCTTATAAGAAGTCGCGCGTTGATGGGCTGCATTTTGACATTGGCGTCTTCTTGAATATTTCGCGTGATCATATCAGTCCCGTTGAGCATCCAAGTTTTGACGACTATCTTTGGTGCAAGAGCCAGCTGGTAAAAAATGCCGATAAAGTAATCATCAACCGCGAGATCCCTTACTTTGAGCTGCTGGCCCAAAAGACGCGTGCATTCGGCAACCAGCTGATTACCTATGGCAGCGATCAATCAGATGCCGATTATCGCTTTACTTTAGGCGAGCATGGTCATTTCCAGGTTGCTTCGTTTAATGACCAGCTGCCGACAGTTGCAGGCGATTTTCGGGTCATGCTGCCGGGATCGTTTAACTGCAGCAATGCAACGGCGGCTTTGGCAGTCGCCGCGCAGCTAAGCGATAAAACCAGTGAGTTTGCGGCGGGACTTTTAGAAACCAAGGTACCGGGCCGCATGGAGATCTTAAAGAACGAAAAAGGCTATGTGGCTTGTGTTGACTACGCTCATAACTACCTGAGCATGAGTGAGAGCTTCAAGTTCTTAAAGCATGAGTATCCAGACGGCCGCTTGATCGTGGTTACCGGTTCAGTGGGCAGCAAAGCTGAGTCACGGCGCCAGGATATCGGTCGCGCACTGTCAGAGTATGCCGACGTGGCCATCCTGACTGAAGATGACAACTACTTTGAGGATCCCAAAAAGATTATTCAGGCAATTCGCGATCATATCGTGGATCCCCACGTTGAGGTTCATGAGATTCTTAACCGTGAAGAGGCCATTAAAACTGCCTTTCAGATGGCGCGGCCGGGCGATGTCATGTTTATGGCTGCCAAGGGGCGGGAGCAGTTCCTGCGCGAAAATGGCCATGACAAGCCTTATGTCGGCGATTACCAGCTGACAGAGCAGTTGATGAAAGCGTATAATTAAATATGACTGTTAGGGAAGTCGATACTTTGACAGTTAATTGAAGATAAGGTCCAGTCTGCGGTGCGTTTGCAGACTGGACCTTATTGTCGTTTTTTTAAGACATCTTAAAAGCAAGTTCTTGATGCTTTCGTTGGGATTTCGCATTTTTTTCATAATCTTGTGTCAGAATACGAAACATGATCGAAAGACAATGAACGTTTAAATGAAAGGTGGGGGGAGAAATGCTGACGCTTAATCAAGCTGCCAACATTTTAAAACAGGATCAATTGCTGCGTGAAATCGTAATCGGTGATGATTGGCGCTTCGAGGTTCCAGCCAATCTCAAAGATCGCAGGCTCCAATTCTTATCTTATGATTCGCGCCGTATTGCACCTGATACGCTGTTTATGTGCAAAGGACTAAACTTCAACGAAAAATATCTGGAGGACGCAATTGATAAGGGAGCCGTTGCCTGTGTGACTGAAAACGTCTATGCCGGCAAAGACCAGAAGCAAGTCGTGCAGCTGGTGGTCAATGACGTTCAAAAGGCAATGGCTCTATTGGCGCGCGAGTTTTACAATAACCCGCAACAGGAACTGAAAGTGATTGGGTTTACTGGGACCAAGGGAAAAACGACTTCGGTATACTTTGCCCGCCATTTGATGAATGAGGTTTTTGATCATAAGGTAGCCCAATTATCCTCAATTGCTGAATGTCTTGATGGCGAGCATTTTGAAGAAGCTCATTTAACGACGCCAGAGTCACTGGACCTGTTCCGGATGATGCGTCAGGCTGCCGATAATGGCATGCAGTATCTGATTATGGAGGTTTCCAGTCAGGCCTATAAGAAGTCAAGAGTCTATGGTCTGCATTTTGATATTGGTGTCTTTTTAAATATTGCTGCCGACCACATTAGTCCGGTAGAACACCCAAGTTTTGAAGACTATCTGTACTGTAAGAGTCAGCTGATGATCAACTCATCCAAGGTGATCATCAATCGTGAGTGTCCTTATTATGATCTGCTGGCTCAAAAAGCGCTGGCTGCTGGCAATCAGGTAATCTCATTTGGCAGCAGTCAGTCCAATGCCGACTATCGCTATGTAGTTGATTCGCCGCATGAGTTTCACGTAGCTACGTTCAGCAGTCAGCAGCCGCAGTTGACTGGCCGCTTTAAGATCAATATCCCAGGTACGTTCAATGATAGCAATGCCTTGGCCGCGCTGGTCGTAGGGCGGCAGTTCAGTGATGATACGGCGGCTTTTGTCAAGGGACTGGAAGAAACCACCGTTCCTGGCCGCATGGAAATGCTGAGCAATCAGCGGGGACTATTGGCCTGCGTTGACTATGCTCATAACTATCTGAGCCTGAATGAAAGCTTCAAATACATGAAAAACACTTATCCCAATGGCCGTTTGATCGTAGTGATCGGTGCGGCTGGCGGTAAGGCCGAGTCGCGTCGTAAGGATATTGGCGAGGCGCTGGCCAAATATGCTGACGTGGCCATTCTAACCAGCGAAGACAATTTCTTTGAGGATCCGCATCAGATCGATGAAGAAATCAAATCATACATTGATAATCCTGATGTTGAGGTACATATCAACGTTGATCGCGCCAAAGCCATTCAAGATGCATTTAACATGGCGCGGCCCGACGACGTCATGTTTATGGCTGCCAAGGGACGCGAGCAGTTTATGCATGAAAAAGGCCGTGATATTCCATATGTTGGTGATTATCAGCTGACTCAAAAATTGATGCGCGAATATGATGAATAAGTTGTTAGTTGCTGGTAAAGTGTATTAAAATTGCCGTTAGAAAACTAATCTGGGAGCAATTTTGATGAAAGCTTTTAAAGAATTAATGAGTTGGATCGTGCCGATTGCGATTGGTCTGCTGCTGGCATTGCTGATCAAACAGTTTGCTTTTCAGTTTGTCCGGGTTGATGGTCCATCCATGCAGCCTAATCTGCAAAACAACGAGCGCGTGGTCTGCTTAAAGCAAGCCAAGATTCATCGCGGCAGCGTGGTGGTTTTTGATGCCAATGGCGTTGATCCGCAAGTTTCAGTAAAGACTGAGTACGTAAAGCGGGTTATTGGTCTGCCAGGCGATACGGTTGAGGCCAAAAACGGCAATCTTTACGTTAACGGCAAAAAGGTTGATCAAAGCTACATCAGCAAGAGCGAGCGTTCCAGCGGTACCGGAACCTGGACTTTGCATAGTATTTCCCAGGAAAACAGCTGGGTGCTGCATAATGGAGCCTACAAGGTACCAAAAGGCGAGTACTTTGTCTTGGGTGATCACCGCAGCGTCTCTAACGACAGCCGCTACTGGGGATTCGTACCTAAGAGCAAGATCGTCGGCGTCGTCAAGGTAGGGTTCTGGAATCGTACGCAGCCGGCTAAAAATAATATCAATCAGCAATGGAAGCATTTCTTTGCCGATAACTAACAATGAGCAGCGTTCTTTAGCAAGGGCGCTGCTTTTGAGTTGTCGATGATTTTGCTTTAGAATGATTCACAAAAGACTGTAAGTGAGGAAGATTCAACATGTCAGAGTTTAAAAAGTTAACGTCGCAGCAGCTGCAGGGCTACGAAGCCGATTTCAAAAAGCGGCCAGATGCTGCCGTAATCGCGCGAGCCGTGATGAAAAATGGCATCAAGGCAACCAGCGAGGACCAAAACGTCAGTCAGCGCAGCCACCGCGTTTTTTCGTATGAAGTCAAGACGGGCAAGGTATCCAATCAGCGGCATAGCGGTCGCTGCTGGTCGTTTGCCACGCTAAACACGCTGCGGCATCTTTTTGCCAGCCAGTACAACTTCAAGGATTTTGAATTATCGCAGAATTATTTGTTTTTCTGGGATCGTGTTGAACGGGCCAATATGTTTTTGCAAAATATCATTGCTACGGCCGCACTGCCATTTCATGATAGGCTGGTCGATTTTTATGTGGCGTTTGCGGAAAATGATGGCGGGCAGTGGGCCAATGCTGCCTCGATCATTGAAAAATATGGCGTCGTACCGGAATATGTAATGCCTGACACCTACAATACCAAGAATACTGACGATATTGCCGGGGTAATGAAGGATCTGATGCATAAAGACGCGTTGGTACTGCGGAAGATGATCAATGAGCAGCATGCTGATCGGGTTGCGGTTCAGCAGGTCAAAGAAAAGATGGTCAGTGAGGTCTATCGATTGGCCGTTTATGCTTTTGGGATGCCGCCTAAGCAGTTTGATCTGGAATATCAGGATGACGATCATCAGCTGCATCGGCAGGCCAATCTGTCGCCACTGGAATTCTTTCATCAATATTGGCAGCTGAATCTGCGTGACTATGTGGTTTTGACCAACGCGCCGGATCATAAGCTCAATCAGGTCTACTCAATGCCGCAACAGGAAAATGTCGTTGGTGGAATCCCGCTGCAATTCGTCAATGTGCCGTTTGAAGAACTGCAGAACAGCGCGGTCAAGCAGCTGAAAGCAGGAGAAACCGTGTGGGTCGGCAATGACGTCTTACAGCAGATGGATCGCAAGCGGGGCATTATGGATGCTGAACTGTACAAAACAGAAGCGCTTTTGGGCATTGACTACGTGATGAATAAAAAAGAACGACTGGAAACCAGACAGGCCTGCGTTTCTCATGCCATGACGCTGACTGGTTTTAATGAGGCTGACGGTCAGATCGATCGTTGGAAGATTGAGAATTCATGGGGTGAGGAAAATGGCGAAAAAGGCTATTTCGTCATGACGCAAAAATGGTTTGAAGACTATACCTATGAAGCCGTGATCAACAAGCGCTACCTTAGTTCCGAACTGCTGCAGCTGACTAAGCAGCGGCCGGTTCAACTGACGGCTTGGGATTCGCTGCAGTAAAAAAACAGCCCTGATCAAAATCTGATCAAGGCTGTTTGCTTTTAAAGAAATTCCTAGAGATTAGGATCCATCTTGAAGGTCAGCTGGGACAGTTCAGCTCCCTTGGTCAGCAGGTCAAACAGGTGCTGTTGCGCGCGGATGTTAAAATGCTTGGCGATATCATGATTCTGCGAGGTCAGATAGCTGGTCAGTCGTTGCCCGTCAAGCTGACTGATCTGGTCATCGACAACATTGATCTTGCGTCGTGCCCAGGTCTGCAGCTCGTCTTGAAAGTCCAGATTGTCCTTGGCAAATTCAGCATAATGGCTTTCAACGACGCTGGCCAGGGCCTCATTTAGCCAATAGGCATTGTTCAGATCCATTTTTTCTGGAAACTCGCGGTATGAGGCATCGGTATCATCGGCGTTGGCAAAGAAGGGCACATAGGCGCAAAAAGTCGGGACACCGAACTCAACCCACTGAATGGCCTGTGCGGCACCATATGAATCATTGCGCGCCTGCAGAATATGCGACTGTGCCGTGCGGGAAAGCGCGATGGAACGGTAGCGCCGCCGCTGCTCTAAAGTACCGCTGCCCAAGGGATCATAGGGTGTTTCATTATAGTGTGATTTTAAAACGTACTGGATGTCTTCAACACTGATTTTATGATCGGGCTTGCGAATAAAAGGCATATCGGCTGACTCGGGCGTTTGCTCCTTGGTAAGACTGGGACTCAGATAATGCTGGGCAAACCAGACGCGGGGCGTATTGTAGTGGTGGTCCTGTTTGGTATTGGTACCGAAGATATGCCGAAAGTTCCAACGCTCATCATCGGGATTGAGATGATTCTTTTCCACAAATAGTCGAATGCCATCTGCCCAGGCAAAATTCCGGCTGTCGCCAAAGTCGATGTCTTCAATGGCAATCTGATTGGCTGCCACGGCATAGCAGTCATCAGGAATACGCACGGCAACCCAGTAGTGGCCAGTAGCAATTTCCATGTACCAGACCTCATCTTGATCAATGAACTGAATGCCGTTGCCTTCCGCTGAACCGTATTTAGCAATCAATCGTCCCAAATAGTCAACTCCTTCGCGTGCCGAATGGATATAGGGCAAAACCAGGGTTGTCAGTGAATCTTCGGCCAGACCGTTTTTGACGTATGGATCATAGGCCAGCACCTTTGGATTGGCATAGACGGATTCCGGGGCACTCTCGCCAACGCCAGCCTCGTTAAAGCCATCCTCTTCGTTGGGTCCCTGCGTCTGATCAACGCTTGGCATAGCCGTATAGCGCATACTGTCAGCTGGCAGTGGCACGGTCAATTGATTATAAGCTGAGACATAGGCTGCCTGGCGATTCTTGACGGCCGGCCGAACCAGGAAGCGTTTGGGCTCAATTGCCTTGACGCGATCCTCATTGCGCGAGATAAAAGTAGAGCCATCAGTTGAAGCATGCTTGCCGACCATCATTGACGTGCAGGCTGAATTTTTGAAACGATTCCATGGAGACATTTGATTCGCGACCTTTCTGATTTGAAATTTTCCCTATTATAACGCGTTTGATTCTAAAATGATGAAAGATCCATCTTATCATCTAAACGGCTAAAAAAAGCGCTTAATGAGGCTGAGAAGATAATAAAAAGCTGTCTGGCATCTGCCAAACAGCTTTTTGATTAGTCTTCGCGTGAGTAGGTAGCAATATCGTGCAGAATTTCATCCATGAAGGCATCTACAGTCATGCCATTTTGATCCTTTTCACCATACTTACGAACGGAAACTGAGTCGTTGGCCATTTCATCTTCACCGACAACCAGCGTGTATGGAACTTTTTGCGTTTGGGCTTCCCGAATCTTGTAGCCCATCTTTTCATTGCGGTGATCAACCTTAGCCCGAATCTGAGCGGCCTTGAACTTCTTAGCCAGTTCGTCAGCGTAGGCATCATGCTTTTCATCAGAAACTGGGATGATTACGACTTGTTCAGGTGACAGCCAGGTCGGGAAGGCACCCTTGTAGATTTCCGTCAGGTAGGCTACGAAACGTTCCATCGTGCCGACAACCCCACGGTGAATCATAACTGGCCGGTGCTGCTTGCCGTCTTCACCAACATAGTGCAGATCAAACTTTTCAGGCAGCATGAAGTCCAGTTGAATCGTGGACATCGTTTCTTCGTTGCCCAGGGCCGTCTTGGTTTGAATATCCAGCTTTGGACCGTAGAAGGCAGCTTCACCCTCAGCTTCGTAGTAGTCCAGACCCAGTGAGTCCATGGCAGCCTTCAGCATGGATTGCGAACGTTCCCACATTTCATCGTTGGCAAAGTACTTTTCCGTGTTCTTAGGGTCACGGTATGACAGACGGAACGTGTAGTCGGTAATGTCAAAGTCTTTGTAGACGTCCATGATCAGTTTCAGAATCTTGGCAAATTCGTCTTGAATCTGTTCCAGAGCAACGAACGTGTGGCCATCGTTCAGCGTCATTTCCCGTACCCGCTGCAGACCGGAAAGCGCGCCAGACTTTTCGTAGCGGTGCATCATACCCAGTTCGGCAATCCGCAGTGGCAGTTCACGGTAGGAGCGAATGTGGTGCTTGTAGACTTGAATGTGGCTTGGGCAGTTCATTGGCCGCAGTTCAAGCATTTCGCCATCACCCATGTCCATTGGCGGGAACATGTCTTCGCGGTAGTGAGCCCAGTGACCAGAAGTCTTGTAGGCATCGAGGTTCATCAAGACTGGCGTGTAGACGTGCTCATAGCCGTCAGCCAGTTCCTTGTCAATGATGTAGCGTTCAATCGTTCGGCGAATCGTTGCCCCTTTAGGCATCCAGTATGGCAGACCGGCACCAACCTTAGGATCAACGAAGAACAGGTCCAGTTGGTTCCCAATGACACGGTGGTCGCGTTCCTTAGCTTCTTGACGAGCCTTCAGATCAGCTTCCAGATCGTCTTTTTTGTAGAAGACCGTTCCATAGATCCGTTGCAGCATTGGGTTGGATGACATACCCTTCCAGTAGGCACCAGCCACGCTGAGCAACTTGTAGTTCTTAACCAGGTTGGCATATACCAGAACCGGTGCATTGGCAACTGCCAGCACGCCATCCAGATCGTACATGGCGACCTTGCCGTCCTTAGCATTTTCGTTGATCAGTTCGGTTGAGAATGGATCGTCCTTGACGCTGGCCAGGGCTTCTTCAACGCTGAGCTCTTTAAACTCAACCTTGGCTTCGGACTTGGCAATTGCCTTGATGGCAGCTTCCAGTTGTGACAGTTCGTCAGCGGAAACCTGCTGTTCGTCTTTGTCAGAGTCAACGTAAAAACCGTCTTCTTCAGCAACGTCGGCACCCAGACGAATACCGGCAAATTCCTTTTGCAGAGCCGCTTTCAGCATCAGAGCGGACAGTTGATGCAGGGCGTCCAAACTTTCTTTTGAGTCGCGGTCAATCTTGTTGACTGAGCCATCGACGTTCATAACAGCAACTTGAGCCATGTAAAATCTCTCCTTTGTGGTAATAAAAAACGTCCCTTTGATTGCTAAAAACAATCAAAGGGACGTTGGTTGATAACATAATCAGCGTGGTTCCACCCTAATTTACGGCGCACTAATGGCATCGCCTCATAAGTGTGGTAACGGGCACGACCCGACTGACCTTATCTCGGCCAGTGACAATTCAAAAAGGTGGTACGCTGATGTGCTTGGTCAACGGTACTTCCAGCCAAGGTACCGACTCCCTGGATAACCAGCCGCATCAGGCATGTCCTTTGTCATTAGTTTGAATTATATGCACCTGGCAAGAGCGTGTCAAGACCGTTTTAAAAATCCTGGCTATTGTGCAGCATCCGACTGCTTAGGTCCACCAGTATTGCCGCTGACAGATTCTGAAGGCGTATTGTTATTGGCAGTAGTTGAACTGCTGCTGCCGGTATTGCCGGCGTTGCCAGAGTTGCCGCCTTGATAGCTGCTGTTGCCAGCCGTCTGATTATTGTTGTTGGCAGTCGTCTGGCTGGATGAGTTGGCCGCCGGAGCAGATGATGAATTCGTCGTAGTATTTGGTACGTAATAGGAATCCTGATCATTGGTGTCATAGTTGGCTTCATAAGATGAGCTGGAAGAAGAATGCTTCTTTTTGTGACTGCTGGACTTCTTTGAGCTGCTGGATTTTTTCTTAGAAGAAGTGGAGACGGTCATATCACTGGAGTTATCGGTCACGGGGTCCTGCTGCTTGACGGCAAAGACGATGACCATGACGACCAAGACCGCCAAAAGGATTCCCAGGGCAATTTTAAATGGGCGATGGCTAGTTTTTTTATTTTTTGGCTGCTTGTTTTTGCCTGATTTAGCACCTAAGCTAGTTGTTTTAGCGGCACTTGCCTGACCATTGCGAGCGCCCAGTCGTTCCTGACTGCGGCTGGAACGCGTGTCATTGCTGATTGGCTGAGAATCCATGCTGGAGCGCGTACCATTAGTGGTTGGCTGAGCTTTGATGTTCAGATCGGCATTGCTCTGTGATGAGCGCTTGGCTTGCTTATCAAGCTTAAACGTTGGCGCAGCTTCTTTTTTAGCCGTGCGGTCAGCTTTTTTATCAAAGAAGAAATGCGTCTTTTTTTCTGGGCGCTTGTTTGGTTGATCGTATAGTTCAACTCGGGTTGGGCGCCGCTTTTCTTTATTATCGTGGTTGTCCAAAATATTCACCTCAAAATTATTTTGGCCGCGCAGTCAGCATAACGCGGCTGATGCCTAAACACAGGCTATTATACACCAAAAATATCAAAAACCGCTCGAACCAAGGCGTTCAAACGGTTTTTGATTGATAAATTAAAATATTTGTTTTATTAATCTTGACTGGCTGGTTTTTGACCATCCTTATGTTCCCAAGGATGATGAATACCTTCTGCAACGAGCCGCTTGTTGCCTTTGTACATGTCGTAGATTGTCCAAGCTAACAGCAATAAGATGGCCACGATGGAGATCCAAGCTAATACATCAGCCGTACTCTTTTGCCAGATGCCAAAGCCTTCGAAAGTACTTGGCAGGTTGTAGAGGTTCAGGAACGTCAGCGAAATAACTGACAGCCAGCCGCAGACCTTAACCCAGCCAGAGTTTTTAAACTCACCCATTTCATCTTTGCTATCGGTCATCAAAAGCAGTGGCAGCATTGAGAATGGCAAGGCAAAGGCCAAGAAGACCTGTGAGTTTTCCATCAGCATGTTTAAGGCCGCGTGTTGCTGAATGGCATTGTCCTTAGCAGTCATAGCGACACACAGCAGTACCGGAACGACAGAGATCAGACGCGTGACCAGCCGCCGAGCCCATAATGGCATCTTCATGTGAACGAAACCTTCCATGATAACCTGACCAGTCAAGGTACCGGTAATCGTGGAGTTTTGCCCAGAAGCCAGCAGCGCAACTGCAAACAGTGTTGATAGCAGACCGGACTTGGCTACTGAGATCAGAATCGGGTTGCTCAGCATTGACGTGTTGCTCAATGCTTCATACAGGCCAAAGAAAGAAGTATCCTTAACCGCACCAGACTTAAATACGGCAACCCCCATGATCAAGAGCAGACAGTTAACTAAGAAAGCAGCTGATAATTGGATATTGGAGTCCCAAGCCGTAAAACGGATCGTCTGCTTGATGTCTTCTGCATCAGTATGATCAATTTTACGTGTTTGCGAAATAGCCGAGTGCAAGTAGAGGTTGTGAGGCATTACAGTCGCTCCTATAATTCCTAAAGAGCCAGACAGCGGCGTAATGCCCAAGCGTTGCGGTTCAGTTGCTACGGCATCTGCTGAAGGAAGCAGGCCGGCAAAAGCAGCGCCCCAGTTTGGATCGGATAGCGCAACCTCATAAACAAAGACGAGCAGGATAACTAAAATCAAGCAGACGACAATGGCCTCGATCTTGCGGAACCCAATCTTAGTTAAGAGCAGCAGGACCAAGACGTCCAGCACAGTAATGAAAACAGCTGGAATCAGAGAAATATGGAATAAAAGGTTTAAAGCGATGGCAGCCCCAATAACTTCAGCAATATCGGTGGCCATAATTGCAAGTTCGGTCATAATCCATAAGACAATCCCAAGCACCTTCCCTGTACGAGCTCGAATGGCTTGCGCTAGGTCCATTTCGCTCACGATTCCAAGTTTAGCAGCCATGTATTGAAGCAGCATCGCAATCAAACTTGAAATCAGGATGGTCGTCATTAGAGTATAACCGAATGCCTGACCACCAGTGATCGAAGTAGACCAGTTACCAGGATCCATATAGCCGACAGCAACCAATGCGCCAGGTCCGGAATAAGCTAAAAGTGTCTTCCAGAAACCTTTACCTTTAGGAACTTCAACGGTGCCGTTGATTTCTTCAAGCGATTTGCCGTTAGCATACTCGATCAGTTTGTGCTTGCGGCGTTGGTCATTCGTGTTGTTATCCACGGTAAACCCACCTTTCTTAATTGGAAACTTGCATTACCCAATAAAAAACGTTTAATGCAATAAAACACCTTTGTTAGGCTAACATAAAAATTAAAATCCTGCAATGTAAGAATGCCTATCTAACGGTATTTTACAGCATTTTTACATTGATAATCAAATGATAGCAGTCTTGATATGCTTAATATTGAAACGCTTACGATTTTTTGTCGCGAAAACTTCAAAAAAATTAACCACTGAAAATCAAGCGTTATCATATGGTTAAACGATTGCTGAATGTCAAACGATTATCAAAAAAGATGATAACCGGTTGACACATACTTGAGATCTGGATTATACTATTGGCAAAATTTAAATTAATGTTTTCACAAAGAAAGAGGTATAAATCGATGAAGGCACTTGTATTACAAGGTATTAAAGATCTTGCCGTTCAAGAATATGACGTTCCTGAAATCAAGCCAGATGAAGTTTTGATTCACACGGCCTACGCTGGTATCTGTGGTACTGACAAGGCACTGTACGCTGGTCTGCCAGGCTCTGCTTCAGCCGTTCCACCAATCGTACTGGGTCACGAAAACTCTGGTGTCGTAGCCAAGGTTGGGGATGCCGTTACCAATGTCAAGGTTGGCGACCGTGTGACCGTTGACCCTAACATCTACTGTGGTCAATGCAAGTACTGCCGCACCTCACGTCCAGAACTGTGTGAACACCTGGATGCCGTTGGGGTTACCCGTGACGGTGGTTTTGAGGAATACTTTACTGCTCCTGCCAAGGTTGTCTACCAAGTTCCTGACAACGTTTCTTTAAAGGCCGCTGCCGTTGTTGAACCAATTTCTTGTGCAATGCATGGTGTTGACCTGCTGACAACGCACCCATACCAAAAAGCACTGGTTCTGGGTGATGGCTTTGAAGGTCAGCTGTTTGCACAGATTCTGAAGGCGCGTGGTATTCATGAGGTAACGCTGGCTGGCCGCTCTGATGAAAAGCTGACTAACAACCGTGAACACTTTGGCGTTAAGACGATCAACACGACCAAGGAAGAAATTCCAGCCGATGCGTTTGACATTGTCGTTGAAGCCGTTGGTCTGCCACAAACGCAGGAACAATGTCTGGCAGCCGCTGCTAAGGGTGCTCAAGTACTGATGTTTGGTGTTGGTAACCCTGACGCTAAGTTCTCCGTCAACACTTATGATGTCTTCAAGAAACAACTGACGATTCAAGGTGCCTTCATCAACCCATACACGTTTGAAGACTCAATTGCCCTGCTGGCTAGCGGCAAGGTTGATCCATTGCCACTGTTCTCTCACGAACTGGCATTTAATGAAGTTGAAGACTTTGTCAGCGGCAAGTTGGGCAAGGTTTCCAAAGCCGTTGTCAAGGTTGGTGGCGAAGAAGCCTAACTCCTTTAGATAAAATGTTCAAAACGGTCGTCAAAATGACGGCTGTTTTTTTATCCCTTAAAGTTGACACGGTGTCACCATTGCAGTATGATCACATGGTAGATGACACGGTGTCACTCGATAGGGAGGGAAATTCAGATGCCAACTAGTACTTTTGAAAATTTAAATCATGAAAAACGGCAAAAAATTGAGCAGGCACTGCTGCATGAGTTCAGTGAGCATTCACTGGCAACGGCACAGGTAGCACGGATCGTTAAAGAGGCTGAAATTGCTCGTGGTGCATTCTATAAGTATTTTGCTGATTTAAGAGATGCCTATCAGTATCTGTATGCCAAGGCAATGCGAGATATTCACCAAAACGTGGCAACTACGCCGCATCAGTTGATGAGTGCTCAGGATTATTTTGAACAGACGCGTGAATTCGTACAAAAAGTCCATGGCAGCCGCTATTATGATCTGATCAAGCTTCATCTGCGGTGCAATGAAGAAATGCTGCCGCTGCGCCCGGCCTCAAGGATTCCGGCTCTGCAGTGGACCATCATGACGATCAATCATGAGGCAATTAAGGAGTGTCTGAATTTTCCTGCTGAACAGACAATGATTTTACAGCGCTTGTTGCAGGCTCTGCAGCGCTTATTAGAAAACGAAGGTGATTAAAATGTTTCTGGCCGTTAAGGAAATTCGTCATGAGAAGTTAAGATATGGTCTGATTATTGGCATGATCGTCTTGATCGGTTATTTGATGTTTATGCTGATGGGCATGATGCTGGGGCTGGCCAATGAAAATACGGCCGCAATCGATTCATGGGACGCCAAGAGCGTGGTTTTAAACAAAAATTCTAATATCAGCCTGAGCCAGTCGCTGATCGCCAAGCAGGATCTGCCTGAGCTGAATGATCACCAGGCATTAGTCGGCCAGACGCCGGCAGTGATTGAAAGAGCCAAGGGAGCGACTGACAAGCAGACGATTCAGTTTGTTGGTCTGGACAGCTCGCAGTTTATCTACCAAAAGAAAATGAAGCTCAGCAGCGGTCACAAGCCACATGGTAAAAATCAGGTCGTCCTCGATGAAGGATTAAAGAGCAAAGGCTATCGGTTAGGCGATCAGATCACGCTTAACGGCAGCACGCAAAAATATCGGGTCGTGGGTTTTGCCAAAGATGCCAAGCTGAATATCGCCTCAATCGTCTATGGCAGCCTGACAACCTGGCAAACGCTTAAAGGAACGGGTGATCAGTTCGCGGCCAGCGGAATTTTTTCTGATCAGAAACAGACGGTCAAAAACAAAAATCTCAAGCAATACTCCATCGGTACCTTTATTGACAAACTACCCGGCTATGCAGCGCAGAATATGACCTTTGAGTTTATGATCGCCTTTTTGATGGTGATCTCGCTGATCGTTATCACCGTTTTCCTATATATTCTGACGATGCAAAAGATTCCCAACTATGCAGTCTTAAGAGCACAGGGAATTCCGGCGGCTTATCTGATCGGGGCAACGATTGGTCAGGCAGTGATCTTGATGGTCAGCGGTACGCTTGACGCATTGCTGCTGATGATCGTTTCCAAGGCAGCAATGCCAAGTTCGGTGCCAATGCTGATCAATTGGCCGCTGACCGGGATCTTGAGCCTGGCATTGGTTGTATTAGGCGTTGCCGGCTCATTGCTGCCGGTCCGCATGATCAGCCGAATTGACCCCTTAGATGCAATGAGATAGAGGTGAGCAGGATGACGGCAATTGAATTAAAAAACATTAACAAAGACTATGGGACGGGCATCAGCAAGGTTCAGGTGCTTTCAGACGTCAGCTTCAAGGCGCACAGTGGCGAACTAAGCCTGGTTTTAGGGCCCTCTGGATCAGGCAAGAGTACTTTTTTGACGATTGCTGGTGGCTTGCAGCGGCCAACCAGCGGGCAGGTGTTGATTGATGGTCAAGACATCAATCGATTTTCCGAAAAGCAGCGAGACGAGATTCGCTTAAATCAAATCGGGTTTGTACTGCAGTCTTATAATCTGCTTTCCTACCTGAGCGTTGCGGATCAGTTTGCCCTGGTTGATCGCGTTCATAAAGGAAATCTTAGTCCGGATCGGCTTGAGAAACTGCTGCAGGAACTGGGGATCGATCAGCTGGTTAACAAATTCCCCGATGAGCTTTCAGGCGGACAGAATCAGCGGGTCGCCATTGCCCGTGCGCTGTATACCGATCCGGCAATTATCCTGGCTGATGAACCAACGGCCGCCTTGGATAGTGAGCGGGTCAAGGTCGTAGGACGCTTGATGAAAGAAATGGCAAAGCAGTATGACAAGGCAGTGGTCGTTGTTACTCATGATTTGCGTTTAAAGGATTTTGCCGATCGCATCTATCAGATTATGGATGGCAAGATGACCGAGCAGCCGTTGAATGCTTAGATAACTGCTGATTTTATATTAAAGCGCATTATACCGGTCGATGACTGGAGTAATGCGCTTTTGACTTTACAGGCTGACAAGAATAATTGCCCGAATAGACTGGATCTTTTATAATTTGAGAGACAGTTTTTGAAGACAGCAGAATGTAAGGAGTTTTTTATGGCATATTTGGAGCTTCATGATATCCATAAGTCATATTTCCTGGGAAAAGAAGAGTTTCCGGTTCTAAAAGGGATCAATCTTGAATTTGAACGGGGAGAATTTGTCTCAATCCTTGGAGAATCTGGGGGCGGCAAATCGACGCTGATGAACATCATTGGCGGACTGGATCGTGAATTTGATGGTGAAGTCATTGTTGATGGTCAAAAGCTGGATCATCGACAGGAAAAACAGATGGATAACTACCGGCGGGCAACGATTGGCTATATCTACCAAGCCTATAACCTGATCGCGCATCTGACGGTTTTAGAAAACGTACTGATTTCTTTGGATATGACGGACCTAACGGCAGAAGACCGCAAAAAGCGTGCAGTATCGCTGTTAGAAAAAGTTGGCCTGAAAGATCAGCTGCGTAAATATCCGCATCAGCTATCCGGCGGTCAAAAACAGCGCGTTGCCATTGCCCGAGCCTTAGCCAGCGATCCGCAGGTCATTATCGCTGATGAGCCGACTGGAGCCCTGGATCGGCAGAATACGCAGGAAGTATTGGAATTGCTGGACAGCATTGCTAAAGACGGCAAGCTCGTGATCGCGGTAACCCACTCTCAAGACGTTGCCAACCATGGGACACGGATCGTTCATTTGGCAGATGGCGTTATTGATGGCGATCAGCGCTTGCGGCCAGCCTATGATCTGCCGCAGGACCCAACGCAGCTTAATTCGCGTCCGTTACCGGCATTGGCCAGCTTTAAGACGGCTTTTAAGCATTTTAAATATAATTTTTGGCGCAATTCGCTGATTATGCTGGGAACGGCGATTGGTTTGTTTGCCGTGCTGCTGTTCAGTGGTCTGGGCAATGGCGTCAACGGCTACATTGAAAATCAGATCAATTCGCTGGCTAATCCACAGGTTATTACGGTTCTGCGCAATACCAACGGCAAAAAGATGAATCAGGGTCAGCTGCAGGCTTCAATGCAGAACATGGCAGCCAATCCACAGGCAATGTTTTTGAAAAATCAAGACTTGAACCGCTTGAAAAATATTGCTGACGTAGCAAAGGTTCAGCCGGGGTACTCGATTGCGGCTTATAAGATAAACTATCAAGACAAGGTGCAAAGCGGTACCAACCTTAACAGCTGGAGCAAGGCCTATACCACGAACTCAATCAAAAAAGGCCACGTACCGCATGCCAATCAGATTGTTTTAAATAAGCAGCAGGCGATTCAGCTGGCCGGCGCAAAACATTATCAGCGCTTGTTGAATCAAACCGTGACGATCACGTTTAACTGGGTCAATGCTGATGGTCAACCAACGCAGTCAACGCGGGCCGTGAAGGTGGTCGGCTTTACTTCGGGAGTTTCGGCAACCACGGCGATGAGCTATCAGACAATCAAGAGCATGCTCAGTGAAAGCGGCGCGTCAACGCAGCCCAACTATGCTGCCGTCAGCGTGAAATCGCTGGACCAGGTTGATAAGACGGCGACTAAGATCAATAATCTGCGGGATATAAAGACCAACAAGCGAATTTTAGGCGCAATTACGGTTGGCTCGATGCTTAAGACGGTCAATACCTACGTTCAGCTGGCAACGATTGTCTTGGCAGCGATTGCCGGGATTTCCTTATTGGTATCGGCTTTGATGATTATTGTAACCATGTACATGTCGGTTTCAGAACGAACCAAGGAGATCGGCGTGCTGCGGGCATTGGGTGAACGCAAGGTGGACATTAGGCGTCTGTTTACCGCTGAATCACTGTTTATCGGCTTTTTCGCAGCAATTTTGGCTTTGGTCCTGGCGTATGGCGCGCAGCTGATCTTGAATCATGAGCTGTACCACTTGATCAAGTACGATATCGTTCAGATTTCACTGGGCAACGTCTTGTTTGCTTTGGTCAGCGCCTTGCTGATTGCTTTTCTGGCGGCTCTATTGCCAGCTCGGCGTGCCGCTAGATTAAATCCAATCAAGGCGCTGGCAGCTGATTGATTGCATAATATTCAAGCACCAGCTGAAAAAAAGCCGGATAAAAACGGCAGACTGGCTTTTAAGTACTTTCAATTCATAGTATTATAAAACCAGTGAATTATTATGCATGTTGGAGGGGTACAATGGATCGTAAAGAAAGACGTCAATTGATTCAAGAACTGGTAACGCAGCAGCGGATCAACACGCAGCATGATTTGTTGGCAATGTTGGCTGAGCATGGCATTGATGCTACCCAAGCCACGATTTCTCGCGATATTCACGCTCTGAACATCGTCAAGGTTAGTGATCAGCATGGACATACCTACTATTCAATCCTGCATACCCATGCGGATGAATATCAGCGGCTGTTTGATGGCATCAGTCACAACGTTGAGAAGGTCACCAACGTTCAATTCATCAATGTTATTCAAACGACATTGAACTCCAATTATGCAACCGTACTGGCGGGCCTGTTCGATAATGCGCAGCTTCCGGAAGTCGTTGGTACGCTTGCCGGTAATGATACGATTTTGACTATCAGCAAAAATAATGAGGATGCTCAGGCAATCAATCGTTTGATTAAAGAGCACATGACTGAAGACTAAAAAACGCACTGGATTTTCTCCAGTGCGTTTTTTTATGATGATTTAACGATTTTTTCAGCATGACTGACGACATCGGCAATCAAAGTCATGACTTTAGGATCCTGTAAATGATAGATGATGGTCTTGCCATGCCGAATCTGCTTAACCAGCCCATATTTGCGCAGCAGCTGCAGTTGATGAGAAACAGCTGACTGTTCCCAGTTTAAGGCTTTGCTGATTTCGGAAACGCTCATTGAATGCTGAATCAGCAGATACAGCAGCTGCAGTCGTTTGGGATGTCCTAAGAGCTTGAACAAACGGCTGATTTCATCCAGGTCTTCGATTTCCATTGAACGGTAATTGATCACAACACCACTTACTTTCTTGGTAACGATGTACTAAATGTTATGCTTTCAATAATAGGTCGCTGCCATTTAAAATTCAAGCAGCGCAAACGGCGTGTCAAACGTTAGACATGATTTTGGTAAAACAGCCAGACGGAAACGAATCCGACTGGCTGTTAAGCTTCAAATACGATGAATTTACAGGCTCAGCTTCTGACCAACGAAAATGACGTTTGGATCGCTGATGCCGTTTTGCTTGGCCAGCGTCTGCCAGTTTAAGCCATTGGCCAAAGCAATGCCGTAAAGCGTGTCGCCGGACTTGACCGTGTAGCTGCCGTTGCTGTTGGTTGAAGAAGCAGCTTGAGAACTGGCGGCAGTTGCCGTTGCGCTGACCTTGATTACCTGACCCACGTAAATGTCATTTGGGTTGCTGATGCTGTTGGTTGAGGCCAGTGCCTGATAGGTTGTCCCGTATTTGGCAGCGATGGCAGACAATGTGTCGCCAGCCTTGACCGTGTAGGAAGCGGCAGTCGTTACAGTACTGTTTGCTGAAGAACTGGTTGAGCTGCTGGTCGAGGCATTTGAGCTGACTTTAAGGACTTGACCGACATAAATCAAGTTGGGATTGCTCAATGAGTTCAGTGAAGCCAGCGTGCTGCTGGAAGTACTGTAGCGAGATGCAATGGCAGACAGCGTATCGCCAGCCTTAACGGTATACGTACCGACAGTCGTTGCAGCAGTCGACGATGATGATGACGATGACGAGTTGGTTGTCTGGCTGTTTTTAAGCTTCAAGACTTGACCAACATAGATCAGATTTGGATTGCTCAGCTGGTTAAGCGAAACGATCTGGTTAACCGTCGTATTATACCGGCTGGCAATTCCAGACAGCGTGTCGCCTGATTTAACGGTGTAGCTGGCAGCTGATGCTTCCGTATTCGTCGTAGTAGAACTGGACTGACCAGAGGAGCTGGAGTTTGAGTTGCTGCTCTGGTTGACCAGCAGGCGCTGTCCGACATAAATCAGGTTCGGATTAGAAATGCTGTTCAACTGTGCCAGCTTGCTGGAAGTCGTGGAGAACTTCAAGGCAATCCCAGACAGCGTGTCGCCGCTTAGAACGGTGTAGTAGCCGTTGGAGCTGTCGGTATTGCCACTGTTGGAGTAGTTGTAGTCATTCTTGTTGTTGATAACGGGCTGCTTGCCAGAAAAGGCGATGTTGTCAAGCTGAGTCAGATTGTACATCTCTACCAGCTTGATCAAAGATGAGGCATATGATGGATCGGTAGCATAGCCGTCTGCCTGCAGCTTGCGCGCTACGCTGGCATAGGACTGATCGCCCAGCAGATTGGCGTAGCGGCTGTTGCTGTAAAGGAAGTTGCCGTGATCTTCAACGGATTCAGAGTTGTTGGCGTATTTACGGAAGTTGTCATAGATGTAGTAGCTTTGACCATTGTAGACTTCCCGCGTCTGCATCGTAACATACTGACCGTTGTAGCTGCCCTTGATCCCAAACAGGTTGTGAGCTTGTGTGGAAAGTGCTGATTGTCCCCAGCCGCTTTCCAAGATAGCCTGGGCAACGGTAACTGAAGGCAGAACGCCATACTTGGTCCAGCCGTTGATGGCACCTTGTGCTACGCTTTCGATGAAGTTTTGCGACTTGGCATTGCTGCTGAAGTAAAGCGAGCTCAAGTCGACCTGATTGCTGGCAGTGTCGGTATTGGCAGCCGCTAAAGTTGTAGTTGTGGCGGCTGCTTGGCTGGCACTGGATGCAGCATCACTGGTCTGAGTGGCAGCCGCGCTTTGAACCGCATTGCTGGAACTAGCAACGCTGACGCTGGATTCAGCAGCCGTAGCTGATTCAGCAGCTGAGCTGGCTTGAATGGCGGTGCTGGCAACGGCGCTGGCAGCTGAAGCAGAACTTTCAGAAGTCGCTTGAGCACTAGCGGTACTTTCGGCACTGGCCTGGCTGGCGCTGGATGCGGTATCGCTGGTCTGACTGGCTGCTGAGCTGTCAGCTGCAGAACTGCTGTCAGAATCTTGACTGGCATCCGAGCCATTGGCACTGCCAGAGACCGTAATCTGATGAGTGGTTTGATCAGTCTGATCGGCGTGGGCAACTGAGCCGGCCGCCGTCAGCATGGTTAAAGCGGCGATGCTGGCAAAGACCCATTGCCGGCCGCTCTTGTACATCTTATAATGCTGATGCGTTTCGTCGATGATTGGATTTTTCATACGTGAGCATACTCCTTTAAAAACTAGCTGATCAGTGGTTAAGTCGGCTATATATTTAGAATTTATATTTTTTAATAATTCGTTAAGAATAGCAGCTAATTAAAAAGTAGCATTCACAACGGGTTACGTCAATTGATTTTTAAATGAAAACGACCAAAATCTACTATAAATTAATAGACTTTTATGCTTGAGAAATTTCTTCACTGATCGCACTATTAAACAAAGAATTATTTTTTGACTATTAAAAGTGTGAAAATAAGATTTAAGAGCCGCGGAAGCGATTCAAATCTTTTTGATAAACGATTGACAAAAGAAACTAAAACAAGTTAAAATAATTCTCGATGAAATTGATAAACGTTTATCAAAATGTCTGTTGAGAACGTTAAATACAACTTTTAGGGGAAAACAACATGGACAACAAAAAGTCGATTGTGACGAAACTGGCTTTTCTGTCGGTTTCTTTCATGGTGACCAGTGCGTACGCGATTCAGGGATCGCTGCCACAGTTGAAGGCGGCTTTGCATATCACGCAAACGCAGTCTGAATACCTGGTTACGACACCATCTTTTGCCGTTATGATCTTTGTGGCGCTTTCACCGCTGCTGCAGTCTTGGTTCCACATTTCTGACAAGAAGATCATCATGCTGGGGGTTTTCATCGTTGGCCTGGCTGGGCTGGTACCAATGTTTGTCAGCAACTATGGCATCGTCTTGGCATCACGATTGGTCTTAGGGGCTGGTTATGGTCTATATAACTCGCAGGCCATTTCAATGATCTCAGTTTGGTATGAAGGCAATGAGCGAGCTCAAATGCTGGGCTGGCGGGCAGCTGCCGAACAGATTGGTCAAGCCACGACCCTGTTTATTGCCGGCCTGCTGCTGAGCTCATTTGGCTGGCGGCAGTCATTCTTGGTCTACGCACTGGCCTTCTTGGTTCTGCTTTTCTTTGCTGCCCGCGTTCCAGACGACAGCAAGGTAGAAGCAGCTGAGGAAAAGGAAGAAAAACAGGAAGCAGAATTGAAAGAAGCCGTTGAAGGCGAAGACAAGGGCAAGATCAGTCCAGTCGTCTATCTGCTCATCTTATTTGCCTTCCTGCTGGTTGTTGACTATGTCGGCATGGAAAACCGTTTCTCTGGGGTAGCGGTCGCCATTAAAGGTGCCAGCTACACTGGATCTTCCAACTTCTTGTCGTTGATGCTGATTGGAGCAACGCTGGGTGGTTTGTTCTACGGCTCAATCAAGAAGGTCATGGGATTCGGGACGGTTTACTTTGGTCTGATTCTGATGGCCATCTCGAACTTCTTGTTTGCCTATGGTGCCAGTCACCGCAGTTTCGTGATGCTGGTCATTGGTCTGCTTTTGATTGGGTTTCCATTACAGCTGGTCTCTCCTTTGATTTTTAACCTGCTGCCTGATCTTGCGCCTGCTAATCGGCAACCGCTGATTACCTCGATGATTCTGATCGGTTTTAACTTTGGGGCCTTCTTCTCACCAACGATTGCTGAATGGACCAATCACATTATGGGACAGCCGCAAGCTGGTTTGAGCCTGGCAGCGCCTTTCGTACCATACGGAATCGGCCTGCTGGTGATTGCCTTGGTTATCTTTATTGCTACTCGTCGTCAAGCTAAGAAAAACTAATTTACATTTTTGGAGGATTAAACATGCCAATTAAAAACAAAGCCATGCTGATCACCTACTCTGACTCGCTGGCTAAAAACATCAAGGAAACGCATGAAGTCTTGAACGAATACATCGGTTCAGCAATCGGGGGCGTTCACTTGCTGCCATTCTTCCCATCAACTGGTGACCGTGGCTTTGCACCTTATGACTACACGGTTGTTGATCCAGCTTTTGGTAACTGGGCTGACGTTGAAGCATTGGGTGAAGAATACTACCTGATGTTTGACTTCATGATCAACCACATTTCCAAGAAGTCGGTTATGTACCAAGACTTCAAGAAGAACCATGACGACTCCAAGTACAACGACTTCTTCATTCGTTGGGAAAAGTTCTGGGCAGCTGCTGGTCCAGATCGTCCTACCAAGGAAGACGTTGACTTGATCTACAAGCGTAAGGACAAGGCACCAATGCAGGAAATCAAGTTTGACGATGGTTCCGTTGAACACCTGTGGAACACGTTTGGTGAAGAACAGATCGACATCAACGTTAAGAGTAAGGTAGCCCAAGAATTCTTCAAGCAGACGCTGACTGACATGGTTAAGCATGGGGCTGACCTGATTCGTCTGGACGCCTTTGCCTACGCAGTTAAGAAGATCGGTACCAATGACTTCTTCGTTGAACCAGAAATCTGGGATCTGTTGAATGAAGTACGTGAGATCCTGGCTCCTTACAATGCAGAAATTCTGCCAGAAATTCACGAACACTACACGATTCCTGAAAAGATCTCTCAACACGGCTACTTTGTATATGACTTCGCTCTGCCAATGACGACGCTGTACACGCTGTACTCTGGCAAGACCAACCGCCTGGCTAAGTGGCTGAAGATGAGTCCAATGAAGCAGTTCACGACGCTGGACACTCATGATGGGATCGGGGTCGTTGACGCGCGCGACATCTTGACTGATGAAGAAATCGACTACGCTTCCAACGAGCTTTACAAGGTTGGTGCCAACGTTAAGCGCAAGTACTCTTCAGCTGCCTACAACAACCTGGACATCTACCAGATCAACTCAACGTACTACTCCGCATTGGGCGATGACGACCGTGCATACCTGCTGGCACGTGCCTTCCAAGTATTTGCCCCAGGTATCCCAATGGTTTACTACGTTGGTCTGTTGGCTGGCTCCAATGACCTGGAACTGTTGGAAAAGACTAAGGAAGGCCGGAACATCAACCGTCACTACTACACTAAAGAAGAAGTGGCCAAGGAAGTTCAGCGTCCAGTCGTTGCCAACCTGCTGAAGCTACTGAGCTGGCGCAATGAATTTGCTGCCTTTGATCTGGATGGTTCGATCGACATTCAAACACCGACCGAAACGACGATTACGATTACTCGTAAGGACAAGGAAGGCCAAAACGTAGCAGTTCTGGAAGCCGACGCAGCCAACAAGACGTTTACGATTACGGCTAATGGCGAAAAGGTCATGGAACAAAACTAATTAAAGGTCTGTTTCAGCTGATCTGCCGAATAGTTCACAAAAATCGCATGAGCTTAAAGCTGATGCGATTTTTTATTTTAAAAATGACGAATTGTCGTAAATTGGTCTATAATAGTGTGACAATCATTTCAACGAGGTCAAGAATATGGTAGCTAAACTAAAAGATGTCGCCAAGCTGGCGGGCGTTTCAGTCACGACGGTTTCCCGCGTCATCAACAACTATGGATCGCTAAGCGAAAAAACCATTAACAAGGTGCATGAGGCAATGCGTGAGCTGAACTATCAGCCCAATGCTCTGGCGCGAGCGATGCAGGGGAAGCCATCCAAATTTATCGGCCTGATCTTCCCGAACATTATTAACCCGTTCTATGCGGAATTGGTAAATGATCTGGAATATCGTCTGTTTGCTAAGGGCTATAAAACGATTATTGCCTCATCAGCCCAAAATCCAGATATCGAGCATGACTACCTGGCGATGCTGATGGCGAACCAAGTCGATGGCATTATTTCAGGCTCGCATAATCTTGGAATTGAGGAATATCAGCGAATCAAGGCCCCAATCGTATCGTTTGACCGCTATCTGGCTGACAATATTCCAATCGTGTCGGCTGACAGCTATCGTGGCGGAAAGATGGCTGCTGAGTACCTGATTGCTAAAAACGTCAGCCATCCAGCAATTCTGATTGATGAGGATACCTCGGTCTCGCCAACGCTTAATCGAGTCCAAGGGGCAATTGACTGTTTTTCTGCCCACCAAATTGAGTATGTGCCACTGGATGCCAAGAAAACGAATCTTGAAACGACATTTCCTGGAGAATATGATGGCGTGATGGCAACCAATGACGTTGATGCCTTGAAGATCATGCGCCTGGCGGTACGAGCCGGCAAACGAATCAATGAGGACTTCCACGTTACAGGGTATGATGGCTCCAAGATGATTTGCGAGCTGACGCCAGAATTGCCAACGGTTCAGCAGCCGACTGCCGAGTTGGCGGACCTGCTGATCGATACATTGATGGAACGCATCAAGAATCCAGATGCCAAGCTGATGCCTGCGCCATTAGCGGTGGCTTTTCACTATCCAGAAGACCAATAAACGAAAATCAAGGCGTAATTGCTCGATTTTGACGTTTTACGGCCGTTCAATGAAGAATTTGATAATTTATACGCAAATAAAAAACGCGCCTGCTAAGACGCGTTTTTTGTTTGCTAGTGCTTGGCCTGCATGAAGCGCCGCAAGAGACTGGCTTCCTCATCAGTAGCGAGATCGCTTTGTGACTTGATATCATGCACGCGCTCAACCGACAATTGGCTGCCAAATGCGACTTGGTTGTCGGTCATTGCATGGACCCGTTCGAATTCGATGATTTCTGCTGCAAGACTGTTGACTGGTTCGCTCATTAAAACTTTCTCCCTTCCTGGTCATCATTCATAATGACGATGGCTGCATACGTACGATATTACAATATTTATTGTAAACTTTTCTTTTCGTAGATGCTAGAAGGCTTGAATAATCTTTACGATTCCAATCACGATCAAGTAGAAAGAAATCAGCCAAACCATGGTGATTGCCGAAAGCATCGGCGAGAAGAGCAGAACTACGCCGATGATCAGTCCCAGAATGTCGAGAATGAACAAAAGCCAGTAGTAACCAACGTTTAGCTGATGGAGGAAACCGGCAATCGTTAATTCATTGGCTGAGCTGATAATGAACCAGAGTGCGAAGATGACGGCAATTACGGTTGTACCAAAGTTTTGATATACCAAAAAGACGATCCCCAAAACAATGTCTAGAATACCGGTACCGAGCAGCCAGCCAGAACGATAGCCGAGCCATTCCTGCATCTTGCTGCGGGCCCAAAGCTCATAGATCCCTAACAGCAGTAAACCAACGCCAACTAAGATACAGAGCAGGTGCAGCGATTTGTCTGGGTGCATGATTGAAACGCAGCCCAGTACCACCAATACGATTCCCAAAATCAAACTGGCCCAGTCAAAACGCTTTTTGTATCCGTCCATTTCCATAATCATTACCCCCTTAGCGATCGGAATGCAAACACATCATGGATAATTGCAAAAATATAAAGAGACAATAACTAATCAAATGTTAACTATACTAGCCACATCACCACTTTTATGGGTGAAAGCGTTTTTATTTATACTTCTATTGTAACTTATTTTATTAATAACGGCATGAGAAATAAGGAACAATTGCCGCGATGTGTTACAATTTATGTATAGATTTTTATGTTGTCTGACGCACGAATACGGTCATTGATTTAGGAGCAAAAAATTATGAATTGGAACTGGTTGGGATGGCTGCTTTGGATCGCGGCCATTGTTTTTATGATCTGGGTTACTCACTACATCCGCGTCAAGCAACTGATGCTGATTGCCAAGACGAAGCGCCGTTTTGACAAAAAATTGTTTGCACGTTATGTAGTGCTGGTCGTCTTGGCGATTGGATGGCTGGGCGGAATGGCATATCTGTCGTTTTTCCGGCGCGTTTCCTATGACGATACCCAAGCCGTTAAGATAACGACTGAATATGAGGCATTGCAGCTGAACAGTCAAGACAATGATTACTACTATGTGATTGCCAAACATGCTCAGGGTGGTACGCGGCCGATCGTTTCCTACACCTACTGGACGGATAATGCCAAAATGACGACTGACGCGCGGGGCACCACGATCGTTGACAGTGATCGCCTGGTTACTGGTCAGGCAGCCGGCTATCCTTGGAATATGAAAAAGCTGAAGTCCTATGACTCAAAAACGGGTCATGCTTTCGTTGCCGTAATGACGATCAAATATCGCAATACGGTCTTAAACGGGATGGGTGTTCGCTGCGGCAAGCTGGCTGATACGCATACGCTGATCAGAATTCCGGCTGCCAACATGGTTGATCAAAAAAAGTAAATAAATAAGTGGGTTTGTCAAGGCAAATCAACTGATTACATGATATAGTAAAAGGTGGATGCTAAAATTGCGACAGTGCAATGGCGAGCACACGATAAAAGGCGATGAACGACGCCTCGATCGCAAAGATTTGAACGATCAAAAGCTCACGGTACGCGTGGCCAAGTTCAGTAATTAATAAAAGGAGTACTTAGTACAATGATTCAAACGATTGATTTGAAAAAGGGCATGGTTTTTGAACGTGGCGGCAAGCTGCTGAAAGTTTTGCAAATCAACCACCACAAGCCAGGCAAGGGTAACACGTTGATGCAAATGGACATCCAAGACGTTCGGACTGGCTCCATTGTGCACACGACGATGCGTCCTTCCGAAAAGGTTGAACAAGTCAACGTGGACAAGAAGAATGCTCAATACCTGTACGATGAAGGCAACACGGCGGTCTTCATGGACATGGAAACCTACGAACAATACGAAATCAGTGATGAACAGCTGACTGAAGAAAAGAAGTACTTGGTTGAAAACATGCAAGTGCAAATGGACTTTGTTGGCAGCGAACTGGTTGGTATTGAACTGCCAACGACGGTCGTTCTGACGGTTGAACACACGGAACCAATGATCAAGGGTGCAACGATTGATGGTGGTGGCAAGCCTGCTACGATGAGCACGGGTCTGGTTGTCAACGTGCCAGCCTTCATCAAGAACGGTGACCAAATCATCGTCAATACGATGGATGGCAGCTACAAGTCACGGGCCTAACTAATAAAAAACGATTCGTCAAAACGGCGAATCGTTTTTTTATTTGGGTAAAGAAGCGCGGTTAATGACCTTGGCCGCGATTAAAACTAATCCTGATTATCAGCCAGCGCATGCTCATCAATCCAATAAGTTCCCATATCATCGGCAATGACGACGCGACCGGCATGCTGGCGACCTTCGTTTTGGGTAAGCCCGATTTTGTTGAAGGCAAACGTAACGGTTAGATGGGCTTTGACGGCAATTCCCATGACCGCACCAGTATCAGTATTGATTCCAGAAGGCATATCAACGGCGACGCGAAAAGCCTTTGTATCATTCATAGCTTTGATAACGTCGACGTAGTGTCCAGCAACCGGCCGATCAATGCCAATACCAAAGATTGCATCCACGATCAGTGAGGCCTCATCCAAAATGTTCAAGTCGCTGGTTTGAGGGATGCGATAGTATTGGCAGATATGGGCTTGAATCTGGTGCTCTTGGGAGGCATGATCAGGATTGCCAACGTTGAGAATCGTCACTCGGGCACCGGCAATCTTCAGCAAGCGGGCGACGGCCAGACCATCGCCGCCGTTATTGCCGCTGCCGGCGACAACGACAACATGGCTTAAATAGATCGGCAGGGCATTGAGAATCTCGTCGCGAACGGCCAGCGCAGCTCGTTCCATCAAAACTAATGAAGGAATGCCGATGTGATTGATGGTGTAGCTGTCGCAGCGTTTCATCTGGGCTGCGGTAACGATTGGTTTTTCCATAAAAACTACCTCCAAAATTGGTTTTCTTTTAGCCTACCACTTTATTGAACCAACCTAAAAGCGGTACACTAAACATACTTAGACAAAAGAAGGTGAGCCTATGGATTTAAATGCATACCTGCCATATTTCAAAAGCATGATTGATCGTAAAATTGGCTGGACCATCAGCAATCCAGAAGATGGCATCGTACGTGTTGGCTATCCGCTGTATGACAAACCGATGCTGGAATTTACGCGCAAGTTCCGTGCCAGTGCGGAATATGACCCCCATTACCGCAAGACTTTAAAGGCTAATCGAATTAAGCCACGCGTTGATGAAGCAACCATTGCGCAAGTCTTAAAGTCAGATGATGTCAGCTTGATTGGTGCGATGATTTCTTTAATCGTTGACTGGGAAGAAGTTGAGGAAGGAACCTGGGCTCAGGCGCTGCAGTCCGGTGAATTGTATCGTTTGACCAAGCGTTTGGCAGAACTGACCAGTCAGCGTCCACAGCTAGAAAAGTAGAGGGAATTTGATGAGCAAAAAAGATCAATATCCGGTCAGTCGCTATACGGGGCTGCCGGTCGAAGACGATGGCAATGGCGGCTATCAGCTGCATTATGATGCCAATGGTCAGATCAGGCTGCATACCTGGCGGACGGGGAAACACACCAAAGGAAGATTTCGGCGGATTGGTCAATTGATGCTGACGGAAAACGGCTTGATGGTCATGATCGTTAAAAGCGAACCGATGGCATTCAAGGATCGTCACAGCGAGGTGCCGCTGGGACGATTCCTTTCAGTGGATGCTGATTCAGCAACGCTGGCCAAGGGACTAGCTATTTTGGATCAGCAGTCATAAGACAAGGCGCAATCGTAATGGCAACGATTGCGCCTTTTATGGTAAACAGCGTTAAAATAGTTATAAATTCAGCTCTTGTTTGATAAGCTCGGCTAAGATGATTCCTTGGTTATGCTGCCGATCTTTTGCGCCATAAAGCAGAATCACGTTATCGGTCTGCAGATGTTTTTTGACGCTTGCCAATAAGTCTAAATAAGCAGGATTGCTGGCTAGCTCCTGCAAGTAGCGTTCCTTGAATTCGGCAAATCTAGCGGGCTCATGATTGAACCATTTGCGCAGCTCTTCGCTGGGGGCGGCTTCTTTAGCCCATTCATCCAGGTGGGCGTTAACCTTAGAGATGCCGCGGGGCCAGCGCCGATCGATCAGAATGCGCCAGCCATCAAGATCAGCGGGCTTATCATAGATGCGTTCTAGTTTTAATTTCAATTCCTGTCACCTCTTGGAAAAATAAATCATAAGACCATTAAAGCACTTTTCAAAAGGATGGTTTCGAATGCTTTCAGAATATCAAAAATTTTTTACGGCTCGCCCAACCCCACAGATCGCCAAGGACCTTTTAGGACGGCTTTTGGTTTTCCATGGTCGCAAAGGCGATGTTGGCGGCTGGATCGTTGAAACCGAAGCTTATGTCGGCGAGCGGGATTCAGCATCGCATGCTTTTGGGGGACGGCGAACTGACTATTCAGAGTCGCTCTATGGCATGCCTGGTAATCTTTATATTTATCAGATTCGCTCACATTACTGTGTCGATATTGTAGTTCAAGACCCAGAAGAGCCGCAGGGCATCTTGATTCGCGCGCTGGAGCCGGCGTTGGGCATTGAGCAGATGATCGAGAATCGTGGCCAGGATGGCTTTAACTTAACCAATGGACCAGGCAAGCTGATGCAGGCGCTTGGCGTGCAGTCGCGGTCAATGGATGGTCAGCCGATGGAGCATGCCGCGCTGCAGGTTGACTTACGCACTGAACGGCGGATTCCTGTAAAAATCATTGCCGGACCACGAATTGGGGTTAATGCGCAAGGAAAGGATGCCTTGAAAGACTACCGCTTTATCGTGGCCGGCAATCCATATGTCTCAAAGATGAAACGCCGTGATGCAGATGATTTAACGCATGGTTGGAGATGATTTGAATGTCGCTTAGCTATCAACAAATGAAGATTGCAGTACCATTGGTGATCAAGGCTGGCAACGTGCCCAGTATCGTTGGTGAGGCCGGCATCGGCAAGTCGGCGCTGGTTGAGGAAATTGCCGCGTCAATGGGGGCGAAGCTTTATACGACGGTTGTCAGTCTATCGGAAAAAGGGGACCTGGCAATTCCGGTGCCGCCGTTGACGGAGCGCTCATTTGTGACCACTCAGCATTATGGCACGCTGGCGAATGTTCAGTTTGGCTATTCAGAGACGCTGGTGGCAATCGTCAAGCAGGCTGAAGCACACCCTGACCAGCCGATTATCTGGTTTTTGGATGAGTTTAATCGTGGTACGCAGGCCGTGCAAAGCGAATTGATGAACCTGGTTCTGCAGCGGCAGGTCAACTCGCTGAAATTGCCGGATCAGGTACATATCGTCATTGCCGAAAATCCGGACAGTACGATGGAAAATTTTGCTGACAGCGACTATGGCGTAACGGCTGGGGATGCTGCCATTCGTGACCGGACCGTGCGCTTGGTCATGAAAGCCGCGGTTGATGACTGGCTTTTGTGGGCACAGCAGCTTCAATCAGATGGTCAGCCGCGGATTCATGAATTGGTTGCCAAGTATATTCGGCTGCATCCTAATCTTTTGGCGCCAGCCGATCATGAAAAGGACCTTTATCCAACACCGCGAGCCTGGGCCCGGGTTTCTGGCAATCTACGGCAGCTGGAACAACTAGATGAAGAGACGCAGACAACGCTAGCGGCTGATCTGTTCAGTGGCGATCTGGGATCGGAAGTCGGGGCTGCTTTTGCCAAATTTGTTGCGCAGCATGGTCAGCAGCTATCGGTTGCTGATTTGATCGACCATTCAACGCAGCTGCAGTTTGTTGCTGAAGTGGATCGATTAACAGCAGTAAGACAATGGGTTAAGGAATTGACCAAGTATCCAATCACGCAGTACCCGGCTCAGTTTAAGAACTGCCTGTACGCACTGAGTCCTGATGGCCGGTTTGCCGTAGTTCAGGATCTGGGGGAACAAGCAGCAGCTGCTGAACAGATTAAGGCACTCTATCAGGCTGCCAATGAAAATCCTGGCGGCGATCAAGAACAGCTGTATCGGCTCTTGGAACGGATTACGGTTGAAGCTGGTGATTAGATGACTGATTTGAATGAAACAGCAAGACAGCGGCTGACTAAGGCCGTCGTCAATCTGTTGACAACGCAGCGGCTAAGCGGTGAGGTGCTGCTTGAGATGCCGCGGACCAGAAATCAGGATCTGGATGCACCAATTGGCTTGGCATGGCAGCATAATCAGCTGGTCTTGGAATATAATGACCGCCAGTTGAATGAGCTGACAGCCGATCAATTAGGCGTCAGACTGCAGCATGAGGTTCTGCATGCAATCTGGCAGCACCCATTACGATACGTCAGCAGTACGCATCCGCGTAGAGTGGCCTTAGCAACGGATATTGCCGTCAATCAATATTTAAAAACGCCGCCCCAGGGAACCATGACGCTGGCTGACCTGGAAAAACTGCTGCAGCGGCCTTTAGCAGCGCATCGTGATTCCAGGTACTATCTGAGGATCTTGACGCATCTGACGCCGGCTGAGCAGGGACGGATTGAAAAAGTCTGGGGAAAGCTGGATGACAATGATCAAAGCGAACCGCAGCGCAGTGAAAAAAAGGCTGGCAAAGCGCAAAAAGCTGCCGCGAGTCACCAAGGCTGGCAGACAGATCAGTCGGTTGACAATCCAGACCTGCAAAAGGCGCGATTAAAGGCGCTGCTGTCTAAAGCATGGAAAAGTCTCAGTCAGAAGAATCGTGGCCTGTTACCGGGTGAGATTCAAGAAGAGCTTGAGCGTCTAAGCAATCCTGAGCCGTTAAACTGGCGTCAGCTTTTGGTGCGGCTGCTGGGCAGGATCCCAAGCGGCAAACAGGATACCCGCGCCAGGTTTAATCGTCGTCAGCCACTAAGAATGGAGCTGCCAGGACAGATTGATCGCCTAAATGCTGATATCTATGCATTTGTTGATAATTCTGGTTCAATGAGCGATCAAGAAATTGCGGGTGTATTAACCGAACTGCAGTATTTGACTGTTCAGCTGAATTCGCAAGTTGAGATCATTCCTTTTGATGCCAGGGTACACAGTGAGCAGGCAACCCGTCTGCAGCCCGGAAAAAACGTGTCATACCAGCGAACTGGCGGTGGCGGGACTTGTTTTCAGGCTATTTTTGACTGGCTGCAAAAACAGCATGTCAGCCGCCAGCAGGCAACGGTTGTGATTCTAACGGATGGCTGGGGTGAAAGCGAACTTGCAGTGCATGGCTATCGCAACGTCTTGTGGCTGCTGAGTACGGAAAGCGAATTATCGGTAAAGAGTCCGGTGATGCGTTCCGTTAAGATTGGAGGAATTTAAAGATGAACGAGTATCCATTGCTTTCGCCAAGCTATCTAATGGCAGCGATGCGACATGATCAAACTTTCCAGCATGCAGCAGCAATGCTTCATGATGACTGGGATCCCAATGAAGGCGGCCTGTTTCGAGAAATGCTGCAGGCACCTGACATTGAAATGGCACGGGCACTGCAGCAAGCCGGCATGGTTAAGGGAAGGTGGCAATTAGATGACTACGGACAGGTAAAAGATCTATTGGCGCTGCATGCTGAGTGGTTCTCGCCAACGGCCCGCAATGCGCTGCTGGCCCCATTTGAGTAGCCAGAATTCTGCCTGGCGATTTTGTTTCACGTGGAACTTAAAAATTGTTATGATTGTTTTCATAAAAACGATGGATGGAGTGATATGATGACGATTGATTTGGCAAAGGCTAAAGATGACCTTTATGAAGCCGTCAATGGCGAATGGCTAAAAACGGCCAAGATTCCTGCAGATCGGCCAGCAACTGGCGGATTTAACAGTTTGGTTGATGATATTGACAAGACGCTGATGGATGATTTTGATGCGTTTTTGAACAACCAAAAAAACAGTTCGGATGCTCGCTTTAACGAGATGATCAAACTGTATGGCTTAGCCAAGGATTTTAAGCGCCGTGATCAAGAAGGCACGGCCCCATTAAAAAAGGCCCTGCTGCCAATTGAGAATCTGCAGAGTTATGCTGACTATCAAGCTCACTGGGCCGAGTTGATGCTTAATGGCGTGGCTTCTCCCGTGACTTTTGATATTGATGCTGATATGAAAAATGCACAGGTTTATGCTTTGTTTGCCGGCGCTCCCAGTTTGATTTTGCCAGAAAAGAACTACTATGATCCTAAAAATCCACAAGGTCCACAATTAATGCAGCTTTGGACGGCGATGATGACCGCGCTGCTGGCTAAGCTGGGCTATGAAACGGCAGCGGCTCAAAAGCTGATTGAAGAAGCCAAGCGGTTTGATGCACTGCTGGTTCCCCATGTCAAGAGCGCGGAAGAATCAGCTGACTACAGCAAGATGTACAATCCACAAACGCTGGCAGAATTTGCCGATCATACCAGTCAATTGAACCTGGCCACGGTAGTTGAGGAATTGATTGGCGCCAAGCCAGAACAGGTTATCGTAATGGAGCCGCGATATCTGGCCGCGCTTGATGAAATCCTGGCTGGTCATTTTGAATGGTTCAAGAGTTGGCTTTTGGTTAATGAAATCAGTTCAATGGCTGGCCTTTTGACTGATGAGCTGCGTGAGATCAGCGGTCGCTTTAGCCGAGCACTTTCAGGAGCCAAGCAGCCTGCCGACCAGCGTAAATTTGCCTATCGCCTGGCACGTGGCACGTTTGATCAGGTAGTTGGCGACTATTATGGCAAAACTTATTTTGGACCTCAAGCCAAGGCTGACGTTCATCATATGGTTGAACAGATGGTGAAAATCTATCAGCAGCGACTGGCCCAAAACGACTGGCTTGGCGAAAAAACGCGTGCCAAGGCAATTCTTAAGCTTGATCGGCTGGGAATTCAGGTCGGCTATCCAGATCAGATTCCTGCGCTTTATGATCAATTAAAGGTTGACGAGCAGGCCACGCTTTTGGAAAACATGATTCAATTGGGCAAAACGGCCGCCAAGGAAATGTTTAGTCGTTGGAATCAGCCGGTTGACCGCCTGCGTTGGGAAATGAGCGCCGCTACGGTTAACGCGTACTACCACCCGTTTAAGAATATTATCGTTTTCCCAGCGGCGATTCTGCAGGCGCCATTCTACAGCTTAAAGCAGACCAGCAGCGAAAACTATGGCGGGATCGGCGCGGTAATTGCACATGAGATCTCGCATGCCTTTGACAATAACGGGGCTTTGTTTGATGAATATGGCAATCTGAATAATTGGTGGACGGAAGCCGATTTGGCGCACTTTAAACAGCTGGCGCAAAAAATGATTGCTGAGTTTGATGGCCTGCCGTTTGCTGGGCAAAAGGTAAACGGCAAGCTGACTGTTTCGGAAAATATTGCTGATGCGGGTGGCTTGAGCTGTGCCCTGGCCGCGGCCAAAGAAGAAGATAGCTTTGATGCTCGGCAGTTCTTCATCAACTGGGCCCGAATCTGGCGAATGAAGGCAACCGACCAATACATGCAGCTGCTGCTTTCAATTGACGTTCATTCGCCAAACAAGCTGCGTGCCAACGTTCAAGCGCAAAACCAAGCTGAGTTCTACCAAGCCTTTAACGTTCAAGCAGGCGATGGCATGTACCTGGCTCCAGAAAAGCGGGTCAATATCTGGTAGCAGCTTTGAAAGGCGGATAAAATGGCTAAAACGATTAAAGTAGAGCGCGGTGATATTACCAAATATCAGGTTGACGCCATCGTTAATGCTGCTAATACGACACTGATGGGTGGTGGCGGTGTTGATGGCGCTATTCATCGGGCGGCTGGTCCAGCTCTCTATGCAGCCTGTGAAAAATTTCATGGCTGTCCAACGGGGGAGGCCCGGATAACGCCAGGTTTTCAGTTGCCGGCTAAATACATTATCCATACGCCTGGGCCGATTTGGCGTGGTGGTGAGCATGGTGAGGCTGATCTATTGAAAAACTCATACCGCAATAGTCTGCAGCTGGCGGAGCACTATCATTGCCAGACGGTCGCCTTTCCGTCAATCAGCACGGGTGTCTATGGCTTTCCCGTTGAGCAGGCGGCAGTCATTGCGATTAAAACGATTCGTGAATTTCTGACAGCCAGCCGCTGGGTTCAAGAAGTCATTATGGTGGCTTTTGATCCTAAAACTGAGGCTGCCTATCAAAAAGCACTTTAAAAAGACCCCTGGTTGGACAAGCCAGGGGTCTTTTTAAACAGAGTAGAAATCAGATGGTGTAAGTTAGGCAGACTGAATCTGAGCGGACAATTCAGACTCAGTTCGCCACTTATCCACAAGATATTGTGGATAAGTGGCGATATCTGTGGAAAACCCACAATATCTTGTGCTGCCGACCTGCAACGTCATTTAGTATAACGGTATCAAAATCAATTCGCAAGCAGTAAGAATTCAAATTGATCAAGCGACCAACGCAATTCAAGCTATCGTTTAAACCTTTATGCCGATTGAAGAATTTTTGGATTTGGTCAATCTGGCTGGTTTGACTTAACCGACTTCATCTTGATTTACCCTGACGGAAACGACTTTAACCTGATATTCTCCCTGCGGCGCGGCAACCAAGGCAGAATCTCCCGCGCTGAGCCCGGTAATTGCTTTGCCCAGTGGCGAGTCAAATGCCAGCTTGCCTTGCAGAATATCGGCTTCTTGACGACCAACTAGCGTATAGGTCTCAGTTTCATCGTCATCGTCATACTGTAGCTCAACCGTGGACCCCATGCTAACTTTACCAGTATCCTGCGGTGTGATGATTTTGGCATAGGTCAGCTGTTTGTTCAGATAGCGTAGTCGGCTTTCCAAATGTCTTAGATCCCGTTTGGCAGTACTGTATTCAGTATTTTCGGAAAGATCGCCCAAAGCTCGAGCAGCCTTGAGCCGTGCAATCTTTTCAGGCCGTTGTTTCTTGAGGGCCTCAATCTGGTCTTCAATTTGCCGATAGCCGGCTGCCGTCATTTCTTGATAATAGAAGTCAGGGACTTTGATTTTTTTGGATGGCATTTAAATTCCTCCAATTTTATAGATCGTAAGCGAACGTGTGTACTAAGTAATTATGTTATGATAGTTATTGAAATTCAAGTTGAAGCAACAGGAGTGAAAGTTTTAATGGAGTATCAACAGAATCAAGCCCACGTACAAGCATTCTTAGTCGACGCGGCGTTTGATCGGTTGTCAAAAAATCAGCAGGAACATGCACAAAGAATCTTGCAGCAGGTCAATCAATTGATGGCAGATCGTCATCAGCTTGATGATTGTCACTGGACTGGTGCGGCATTGGCAGCCGTTTTGGATCACGAGCTCTATCAGGATGGGCAGGCGCCATATCGTCAGGTGATTTCGACCATTCCAGTTTTAAAGGCCTATCAAAAGTTTTTAAAAGTTGAGCATGTTAAAGAGCTGGCTCAGGTAATGGATGAGCATCGCAAGACCATGCAGGCAAACTGGAAAGCGGCTGCCGACCAACCAGCTGCTGGAAAGGCACCGCGAGAATGGACGCCAGAAAACTACCTGGCCTGGCAAAAAACAATGGTCGCTGTGGCCCCTAAAGCTGCCCTGCTTAAAAATATCGAGGGCCTTGATGAAACTGATGAGCAGTACCTGATCGATGAGTTTTTGACTCTGATGAACCAAGAAGCGCACCAGTGGCCTGATGGCTGGACTTTTGAGGCGCTGCAGCAGGTGCTGGGGATGACGATGCCATTGGACCCGCACATCAAGCCGTATCAAATCATCAAGATCGTGGCTTTATTTGATGCCTTTTTTGACTATCTGCATCAGCAAGGCGATCTTAACGATGATCAATATGCCATCGCTAAGCGGACGCTGTTGCACATGCAGCCAGCTCAAGAAGCACTGGCCTCGCTTGATCGCAAGGATCGTTTGACGCAGCTGGTATTGTCACTGGCTCAGGCAGAAGGCGTTGATATTAATGATCGTGAAACTGCGCAAAAATGGATGGCAACCCATCGGACGCTTTTGACCAGTTTTGTCGGGACGATCATGCATCCATGGCGTGACTATGATGCTCGTGAACAAAACAACGAGATGGCTAAGCGCGTTGCTGAAAAAAGAACGGCTTCCCCAACGCCAGCGGCTAAAACTGTTAAGGGCAAAAAGCACCCGCCAGTTGGCATTTCATTTCGGAATCGTCGGCAGAAAAGTCGTCGCAAACACTAGAAACCGAGGGGATTTTTATGAGTATTCAAATTCCAGAAAATATGGAAGAAGTTGCAATGAAGATCGCACAGTATCAAGTTCATGGCCAGCATTTGGAAATGGATGACGTCATTAAGGATGCCGTGCGTGATACCTTGCAGGAATTTATGGACGAAGCCTTGGAAGGTCATTATGACGACGTTGCCTGGGTAGGCGAAGATCTAGTGGTAACCGATATCATGGGTGAAAAAGTTGGTTCAGCCTCACCGATTCATGCCAGCTTTATTGAAGATTTTAAGGCTGATGCCGATGAATTGGTGCTGCGCTTAGAACAACAGGCAGCGCAGATTGTCGGCGGCCGCTAAGCTGTTGGAGTCGACCATATCTTGACATGACCTTAAATAATGACGAGGGACCTTGCCAAGCAACGGGGCACTCATTATTAATCGTGACTATTCAATAAAAAACGTCGAATCAGCTTGCTGACTCGGCGTTTTTATTTGACTAGAGATGCTCTTTGACGTCATAAGGCTGGGCTTTGGCGTGATCAGCCGGCAAGGCGTCCTTGGCATAAAAGATGGCATATTCTTCATCATCAGGACCTTTGGCAATGACCAGGTCGTCGATTTTACGCTCTTTTTTAAAAATCTGTCCCTTGCGTACGGCTTCATTGTAGTCATGAATATTGGCAATCGAGTCGCCGGGATTAAAGAAGATTCTTGTTTCCATATTGACACCTCCATCAGCGTTAGTTTCCAGAAAACGCTTGCTTTTGGTTTATTATACCATTAGTCACGGTACTTATGACGCAATGCCTGCAGATCAGAATCAGAAAGCTGCATGACTTCTTTAAGATACTGGTCAACGGAGCCACTGATTTTTTGAATGGCATCCTGGGCCGTCTGCAGGTATTCCCGTTTAACGCTGGCCATATCAAGCGAATTTTGGATGTAGTTTGACGAAAAATGACCAGCAGTCAGTTTCTGCTTGATGTCTTGCTGAACGTCTTTAACGAGCTCATTGGTCAGCAGGTAGTCTTTGATGATGACATCAGGCTGCACTTCTAGGGCGTTTAATAGCAGATAGGCGCCAATACCGGTTCGATCCTTGCCAGCAGTACAGTGAAACAGAACGGGGCGATCAGCCGGCGCACTTAGCAGCTGTTGGAAAAAATCGCGGTAGGCCTGTTGTGGACCAGGCTCAGCGACCATTTCATGATAGACGGTGCGCATATGCTGGCGGCCACGGTTCGGATCAGCATTCAATTCATCGCTAAAAGATGAGATTGGCTGTGAGGCTCTGGTTTCGTCGGTTGAAAAGATTGGATTGGCGATGTATTCAGTGGCACCTGGGACTTGGTCAGGCTCTTTTTTGGTTTCTCGCGGTGAGCGCAGATCAATGTCTTTAGCCAGCTTCATATCAGAAAAGTATTGCAGATCCTGACTGGTCAGGCGGTGCAGACTGCCAGACCGCAGCAGTCGGCGCCACTTGATGGTATGGCCGTCAAGTGTTGGATAGCCGCCAAGATCGCGATAGTTGTAACCGCCATTGATTGGCAGCCGACGAGTAGGAATTGGCATGAAAATCTCTCCTTTGTTTGGCTTGGCAGAAGCGTGCTGAAGTGCCCAGATGCTATTGCCGGTTTTGGTTCAGCAGCTCTGCCAAAACCGGCGTTAAATGCTGGGCAATCTGTAAAGAACCTTGCTGATCGGGGTGCAGACCATCAGTAAATGACTGACACCAGTTTTTGGTAGGAACGAATTCAGTATGACATTCCAAAGCGGTTTCTTCAATGATATCGGCATAGGTCTGAGCAAAAGGCACCATTAAGGCCAGTGGAACGTTTGGATAGGCGGCTTTTACCTGTTTGACAAACGCTGAGTAGGCTTTTTGAAACTGCTGGCTGGCAAAACGCCGATCATTGACGCCCAGATTGATCAAAACCAGTTTAGGCATGACGCTGGGGTACCATGGCGTTTGGGCGTCCAGATGGCTCAAAAACTGGGCGGCCGGGGGGACGTTGCCTACCGCGGCTCTTAAAACGCCGCCTGCTGAATAGGCGATCCGATCGACATCGATTCCCAAGGCGTCACTAACAAGACCGATATAGCAGCTTTCTGGGCGATAGTCGGTGCTGGGCCGTTTGCCATTTACCCAACAGCCAGCCGTAATTGAATCGCCAATGACAGTTACGCGTTTTTGCGGCTTAGGCGGGGTCATGACGGCTTGATCAGCAATCGAAATCGCGGCCACAGCCAGTCCCTGATTGCCAAGCCAGACATCATCAAGGTCGGTATTGCCAGCCGCGATGATCTCAACTTCAGCATTATCAGGCAGCGACAGCTCAAAAGGAGCATTGCGGGTTGACCAGCGCTGCCAATTTCCATGATTGACTCGCACGGCCCAGTATTGTGGCGGCATTTGCGGATTGCCGTTATCTAAGGCCTCAATTCTCAAAACTGGACTAGCTTGCAGATGGAATTTGATCAGACTACCAAGATTGGTCGTGTATAAGACGCTTTTCCCATGCAGCTGTTTAATGGTCCAGCGACCGAGCAGCAGAGTCTGTTTTTTTAACTGATCTGGGAGAATTTTTTTCATAGACGGCCATCCTTTCTCAGATTCTTTTGTTAAGTAAAATTTATTTTAGCATAAAAAATAGCGCAAACAGTTGCTAAATAAGGATTGTTAAAAAACCTACAAATCCTTTAAAAATAATAATGAAAGCGCTTATTGACAAATTGTCAAGGTGAGCGTAAGCTAATATTTAGTAAAAGTTTACTAACCATTTATGGAGGTAGCTAGAGATGGATAAGCAAGAATTACTGAAAGAATATCAAGATGTTTTTAATGGTGAAGCTAAGGATGTCTTCTTCTCACCTGGTCGAATCAATGTAATTGGCGAACACACCGATTACAATGGCGGTCATGTTTTCCCATGTGCCATCAGTCTGGGTACGTTTGGCGTCTACGGTCCGCGTGATGATGACAAGGTTCAGCTCTACTCAGCTAACATGGAAGGCAGCACGGTCGTTGAATTCAGTATCAACGACGAAAAGCCAGAAACGGATGCCGACAAGACCTGGACCAACTACTTTAAGGGGATGCTGGTCTACTTAAAGCAGGCCGGCTACCAGATCGACCATGGCTTCAATCTGCTGGTACACGGCAATCTGCCATATGGCGCGGGCCTTTCTTCATCAGCTTCCATTGAACTTTTGATGGGTAATCTGCTGAAGGATGAATTCAATCTGGATATTGACGAAATCTCGCTGGTTAAGCTTGGTCAAAAGACGGAAAACGATTTTGTCGGCCTGAACTCCGGAATTATGGACCAATTTGCCGTTGGGATGGGTAAGAAAGACAACGCCATCTTCTTGGACTGCAGTACTTTGGAATATCAATACCTGCCATTGAAGCTGGGCGACTACGAAATCGTGATCATGAGTACCAACAAGAAGCACTCGCTGGCTGGCTCCAAGTATAACGAACGCGTTGAACAATGTGAAGAAGCCGTTAAGCGCCTGAACCAAAAGCTGAACATCAAGAAGCTGGGCGAACTGGACGAAAACACGTTTGACGAATACTCCTATTTGATCAATGACGATGTTTTGATTCGCCGGGCTCGTCATGCAGTTGCCGAAAATCAACGGACGCTGCGGGCGATTGAAGCTATGAAGGCAGGCGACCTTGAAAAGCTGGGCCGTCTGATCAATGCTTCTCACGTTTCGCTGCATTTTGACTACGAGGTAACTGGCAAGGAGCTGGACACGCTGGCAGAAACGGCATGGGAACAACCAGGCTGCCTGGGTGCGCGGATGGTCGGTGGCGGTTTTGCCGGCAGTGCCATCGCAATCGTTAAGAAGGACCAAGCCGATGCATTTAAGGAAAACGTCGGTAAGGTCTACCGGGAAACGATTGGCTACGATGCCAGCTTCTATGATGCCGAAATCGTTGATGGTCCCCACAAGATCTAGTCTTAAGGTCAGTTTTTGAGAAAGAGGTTTGCGACATGGAACTCATTGAAGGATTTGCAGAAAAGGCGATTGCCAGCGGTGCTTTTCAGCCAATGGACAAGATCTATGTGATGAACAAGATTCGGGCACTGGTGGGTGATGAAGATACTGAGGCCCAACCGGATACGCCACTGGCCAGTCAGTTGGTGGAATTGGCAGTTCAGCGCGGCAAGATTGAAGATGGCCAGACAGCGCGTGAAATCTTAAACGATCAGCTGTATGATCTGCTGACGCCAACACCGGCCAAGGTTAATGGGATGTTCTGGCAAAAGCATGAACAATCCCCCCAACAAGCCACGGACTGGTTTTATGATCTGTGTACCAGCAATGACTATGTAAAGGTATCCGCAATCAAAAAAAATATTGAGTTTACTAAAAAAGTCAATGATGGCAACGAGCTGGAGATTACAATCAATCTTTCCAAGCCCGAAAAAGATCCTAAGGCGATTGCTGCTGCTGCCCATGATACTCAAAAGAAGTATCCGCAGTGCGCGCTTTGTATGGAAAATGAAGGCTATCTGGGACGCTTGGGGCATGCTGCCCGCAGCAACCACCGCATCGTTCGCATGACAATCGGCGGCAAGCAGTGGGGCTTCCAATACTCACCATATGCCTACTTCCATGAACACTGCATTTTCTTGGATGCCAAGCACGAACCAATGGAGATCAATCAACAGACACTGATCAACTTGATTGAGATCGAAAAGCAGCTGCCACACTACTTTGTGGGCAGCAATGCCGATCTGCCAATCGTTGGCGGCTCTATGCTGGCCCATGAGCATTATCAAGGCGGCCGGCATACCTTCCCGATGATGAAGGCGCCAATCAAGCAGGAACTGAGCTTTAAAGACTATCCAGACGTTAAGGCCGGCATCGTTGACTGGCCAATGAGCGATCTGCGTTTGATCAGTAAGAACGATCAGGCTTTGATTCAGCTGGGAACGCATATCATCAATGTCTGGGACCATTATGACGACCCAGAACTTTCATTGAAAGCTTTCGACGGCAATATCAGACACCACACCGTTACGCCAATTATGCACCGTAATGGCGATGAATTTGTTCTTGACTTGGTTTTGCGAGACAATAATACTAGTAAGGAGTACCCATTGGGCATCTTCCATCCTCATGAAAAGCTCTGGCACATTAAAAAGGAAAACATCGGTCTGATTGAAGTGATGGGCCGGGCCATTCTGCCAGCTCGTTTGAAGGGTGAATTGGAAGAAGTCAAGAAGTACTGGCTCAATGAACCAAACAAGATTGCCGACAGTCATCTGCCATGGGCTAAAGAAGTTCAGGCACGGCATGATGACATTAATGCCGACAACGTTGAAGAGATTTTAGAACAAGAAGTTGCTCAGGTCTTCGGCGATGTTTTGGCGGATGCCGGCGTCTTTAAGCGCGATGCCCAGGGTCAAGCTGGCTGGCAGCGGTTCGTTGAACGACTGTAACCTATTTTGACCAAGGAAAGGATGGTTTTTGATGGCAGTAACGCTAAAGGACATTGCAGATCGTGCGGGGGTTTCACTGGCAACGGTATCGAGAGTTTTAAACAATGACCCTCAGCTGTCGGTTGGTGAAGAGACACGGCGCAAGATTCTAACGATTGCCGAAGAGCTGTCCTATACCAAAAAACATCGACGCAGCGCAGCCACCGGTCACAAGATTGCCGTTATTCAGTGGTATTCGCCAGCTCGCGAACTGGATGATCTTTACTACATGAATATTCGCCTGGGCGTTGAAAAAGAGGCCCAGCAGGTTGGCTATACAACGGCGACAGTTTTTGACACGCATTTGGAACAGATTCCTAATGACGTCAGCGGGATCGTTGCGATCGGCAAGTACAGTCAAAAACAGATCGATCAGCTGCAGCGTTTCAACAAGCCGATCGTGGTGATTGACTATGATGAATTGTCCAATGGCTGTGACTCGGTTTTGCCAGACTTTGATGGCGGCATTAAGCAGGCTGCTGATTTTCTGGCTGCCAGATATGCCAAGATCGGCATGATTGCTGGTCAGGAAAAAACGACTGACCAAAAACCGGTTAGCGATTCACGGCGCGATACTTTCGCCAAGACTTTAAAAGCTAAAAATCTTTACCAATCAGAATGGTTTATGATGGGTGATTACTCAGAAAAGAGCGGCTTTGACCAGATGCAGCGCCTTTTGCAGCTCGATGATCGTCCTCAAGCCGTTTTGGTTGCCAATGATGCGATGGCAGTCGGTGCTTTGCGTGCCCTACACGAAAAGCAGATCGACGTGCCACATGAAATGGCGCTGATCAGTTTTGATGACACGTCAATTACTCACTACACCTATCCAACGCTGACCTCGATTCATGTCCCGACCGATCAAATGGCGGCAATGGGACTTGAATTGCTGGGACGCCGCCTGCAGAACCCGGATCTGGCTCCGCAGCGCGTAGTAGTCGGTACTAAGCTGGTTTTGCGGCAAAGTACCGAAAAATGATCAAAAAATCCTAAGTTACACATCAATAATTGCCGACTCCTGCCGTGCCGTTTTGGCCAGCAGGAGTTTTTGCTTGGCTGATACTTACTTTTTATAAGATAAAATCATTTACAAAAAGTAAGTAACAAGTTATAATACAAATAACAAATCTTCAGAAAAAGAGGAACGACTATGACAAATCAATTTAATCAACTTCAAGAAAAACGCCGCTCCATTTATGCATTAGGCAAAAACGTCAAGGAAGACAAGCAGACGTTGGTTGACCTGATCGAAAAGACGATCGAACTGTCGCCATCTGCTTTTAACAGTCAGACGGTACGTGCGGTGATTGCTTTTGGCCAAGATTCCGATCGAATTTGGGATATCGTATTGGCTGAGCTGCGCAAAGTCGTAAAAGATGATGAAGCTTTTGCCAAGACGCAAGCTAAGGTCAACAGCTTCAAGGCGTACGGAACGATTCTGTACTTTACTGAAACGGCGACCGTAAAGCAGTTGGAGGCTGACTTCCCAGCATATGCCGCCAACTTTGCTGGCTGGGCTGAACAGGCAATTGGCGGTGCTCAGCAGGCGGTCTGGGAAGCCTTGGCCGTTCAAGGACTGGGTGCATCGCTGCAGCACTACAACCCGCTGATCGATGAAGCAATTGCCAAGGCGTTTGACATTCCTGAAACCTGGCAGCTGCGGGCTGAAATGCCGTTTGGATCCGTTGAGGCACCAGCTGGCGAAAAAGACGTCTTGCCTGCTGAAAAGCGTTTTAAGGTATTTGGCGCTTAATGAGCTTAATAATCGAGCGATCCGCGCAATACGGGTCGCTTTTTTGATAGCGTAGGCATATTTTTACGTCAAAACGATGCCAGATGATACAATGACCAAAATCAAAATGCTGAATGACAAGCAATCAATCGTTCAGCAGGTACGAAATGAGGGATTGCGTTGACTGATAAAAGCAAGCTGACTGAAATGCAGTACCGCGTTACGCAAGAGGCTGCTACCGAACCGCCATTTACCGGCAAATATGATCAGTTTTTCGAAAAAGGCATCTATGTCGATGTTGTGAGTGGCGAGCCGCTGTTTTCTTCGTTGGACAAGTTTGATTCGGGCTGCGGCTGGCCGGCATTTACCAAACCAATTGCCAAGCTGAAAGAAAAGCGCGACCAGTCGTTTGGCATGGAAAGAACCGAGGTGCGCAGTCTGAAGGCTGATTCGCATCTAGGACATGTTTTTTGCGATGGACCGCTGGATCGCGGCGGTCTGCGCTACTGCATCAATTCGGCCGCCCTGCGTTTTATTCCGTTTGATCAGTTGGCAGAAGCTGGTTATGGCGAGTACCGAAAGCTGTTTGTCGACTAATTAACACTGACACTAAATCAAAAACCGCACTGTCATTAGACGGTGCGGTTTATTTGTTTGATGCGGAATCAGTCAACGGCTTTAACGATAAACATGTCAGCATGGAAATCAGATGGTACCTTTGGCGATTGCAGGCGGTTCATGACGCGTGGCACGAAATACCCAGCATTCATCAATTCAGCGCCCGAGAAGACTTCCGAGCCATCATTGACCGTGTAGCGCCGTTCAGGATCCAGGCCCTTGAAGTAGTAGCGGATGTAGGCAGGGTTGGCTCCGTTTAGAATCTGATAGCGCACGCCAATGGCCGTCTGCTTGTCATGGCTGACGGTTTCCCAGCCATAGACATTATCGCTGGTATCCGGAGTTTCCAGCCGGTAGAACGTTCCAAACTGGAAGAGCTTGCGGTATTGCTTATAGAAGGCCACCTGCTGCTTGATGGTAGCCTGTTCTTCATCGCTGAGCTCAGTGACGTCCAGTTCATAGCCGAATGCACCGAAGTAGGCCACTTTAGCCCGCATGTCGATTGAAGTCAGCCGGCCGACTTGATCGTTTGGCACGGCTGAAACGTGAGCGCCCCACATTGAAGGCGTGTAGCCATATGAGGTGCCGTCTTGAATCTTGATGCGTTCAACAGCATCGGTATCATCGCTGCACCAGGCCTGTGGCGCGTAGTACATCATTCCCAGATCGAAGCGGCCGCCACCAGAGGCACATGATTCAAACAAGACGTCTGGGAAGGCTTTGGTCAAGCGGTCATAGAGATCGTATACGCCTAAGATATAGCGGTGTGAGAATTCCAGCTGCTGATCGGCAGGCAGGTCGGCGCCGTACATTTCGGTGATATTCCGATTCATGTCCCATTTGATGTAGTCCAGTTTGGCATCTTGAATAATGTGGCTCATCAATCCAAACAGATAGTCAACGACTTCCTGACGGCTCATGTCCAAGACGAATTGGTGACGGCCCGGCGTCTGCCCGCGACCTGGCGTCTTGATCATCCATTCTGGGTGGGTTTGATAGAGCTTGCTGTCAATTGAGATCATTTCTGGTTCAAACCAGAGCCCAAACTTCATGTCGAGATCATGAACGCGTTTGGCAAATCCAGCAATGCCATGGTTGAACTTCTTTTCGTCAACGAACCAATCGCCTAGACTAGAACGATCGTCGTCACGATGACCAAACCAGCCATCATCAAGTACGAACATTTCAATCCCCAGTTCCTTGGCACGCTCAACGATTGGCATTAACTTGTCTTCGGTAAAGTCCATGAACGTGGCTTCCCAGTTGTTGATCAGAATTGGCCGTTCCTGGTGGGCAAAATGAGGGTTGATCAAGTGCTGAGCATAAAAGGCGCCCAATTGCTGAGAAAGCGCGTTGAAACCATTGTCGGTATAGCTGAAGATGACTTCTGGGGTTTGGAATGAATCACCACTGTTAAGCTTCCAGCCAAATTCATCCGGGTTGATGCCAATCAGGACACGCGTGGTATCAAACTGGTCAACTTCGACGGAATCCAAAAAGTTGCCTGAGTAGACAAAGTTAAAGCCGAAAACCGCCCCTTGGTTATTGTCGGTGTGTGGCCGGGCCAGCATAAAGAATGGATTTTCCTGATGACTGGAGGCGGTCCGCAGACTGGAGATGCTTTGCGTACCGGGACGCAGATGGCTGCGGTGCAGGTGCCGTTCCCGTGACCAAGAGCCGGCAAACTGAATGAAGTCGTAGTTGGCATCCGGCAGATCCAGCTGCGCGCTCAAGGCTCGGTTTAAAAAGACGGTTTTGCCATGGTTGACAAACGTTGTGCTGCGGACAATCACGTCTTCATCAGCAAAAATAGTGTAGTGCAGCTGCAGCTCTAAATCGCCATCCGCCAGTTTAACGGTCAGCGTCTGAGAATCATTGCTGTCATCGGCAAATGTTGAAGGCAGGCCAGTCAGCCGCGCTTTACCGTCCTTAAGCTCATAGTCGCGGTATTGGAATTCAGAGGTCCGTGAGCCGTTTGGATAGGTAATCTGGAAGGCTGGATAACGGTAATCGCCCTTACCTAGTCCGGCGTATTCCTGTTTTAGCAGCTCAGCTTGAAACTCAACGTCTTCATCAGTGCGCGTGTTGGTACAGTCGTGTTCTTCACGCGTGTTGAGGTTGGCGTAGTCGTCTTTGAATGGAATCTTAGGACCGTAGTAGAGCTGACCCAGCGAGCCGTCCTCAATAACGTGGAAGACGTAGCTGGTATGCTTGGTCTGCAGGTGAAACAGTCGATTGCTGGCATTAACTTGGATACTCATGTTCAAATTCCTCCATGATTAAATGACAAACAAAAAGCCCGACTGCTGCAGCCGAGCTTTTTAGGCCAACAGACTTTTTGATCATTCAATTAGTCCAATTAGTCTTTCTTGACTTCGATTTGCATAATGGTGTCGCCAACCTTGACTTCACCATCCTGCTTGACATAGGTCAAAGTGTAATCAGGTGCCTTTTCAGACTTGGTAAAGGCAATCATGACCGTATCATCATGACCCGCCTTCTTGATTGCTGGGGCCCAGAATTCCATCAGCTTTTCGCCGGCTGCCACGTGCTGACCTTTGACGACATAGTTGATGAAGCCAGTCCCGCGCATCTGAACGGTATCAACACCAACGTGAATCAAAACCGGAACGCCATTGTCGGTTTCCAGACCAATTGCGTGACGAGTGGTTGGGAAGTCAGCAACAACGGTCCCGGAGAATGGTGCAAAGACTTGGCCGTCAGATGGCTTGATGGCAATACCTAAGCCCATGGTACCATCAGCAAATGGCTTGGAGCCTACTTGAGACAATGGCATCAAAGTACCACTGACTGGTGCCTTGAAGTCGATAACCAGATCTTTGGCCAGGCTGGCGTCTTCAGCCAGTTCTTCACGAACGCTGTCATTGCCTTCCAGGTGTTGGTGCCAGGATTGTTCCAGTTCGTCAACGATTTGAGCGTGCATCTTTTCATCCAGCTTAACCTTGCTCTTAAAGCACAGGACACCCAAAAGAATCAGAATTGCAGGAACGACGAACATCATGAGCTTAAAGATCCCCGCACCGTGAGCAGTAATGTCGGATGCCGTAGCACCAGAGATCATGCCGGCAGCCGTAGCCGTCATCCCAACGACACCACCAGCAACGGCACCACCGAACTTGTCCAACAGGGGACGAACGGAAAGCGTAACGGCTTCGTCACGGTGACCAAGCTTCAATTGACCATATTCAACCGAGTCAGTGATGATCATCAAAACAACCATGAAAATCAGTGGCTGTGGCAGCATGTAAATGGCACCACCAAGAATAACCATTGGCAGAGATTGACCAGCAAAGGCGAAGATTGCCAGACCGATCAACAGAACCAGGATTGAGTAGTAGAAGACCTTCATCCGACTGAACTTTTTAGCCAGAGCAGGGAACAGAGCAACCGTAACGGCACCGATAACGCCGTTGATCAGTGCATACAGCGTGTAGGTGCTTGCCCGACCAAGAATGTAGGTGAAGTAGTACAGTTGGAAGGAATTAACGATCTGAATCCCAGTCGTGTAAACCAGGTAGGTAACAGCAATTGCCATTAATTGGTCATTGTGAAGCAGAACCCCAAAGACCTTCTTGAAAGTCGTGTTTTCCTTGTTTTCACGCAGTTCATTCTTCTTTTCATGAGTGAAGAGACCAACCCCGCAGGACGTAATTGCCGAAATAGCAGCTACAATCGCGGCAAATGCGAACCAACCGCGACTGTCACCAGAGCCACCGTTTGAACTGATAGAAAATGCCAAGACGATTGGCATTACGACAACACCGACCAGCTGACCGCCAAGCGTTGAACCAGCCCGGGCGAAGGTAGCCGTCTTTTCACGTTCTGCCGAGTTAAATGAGATTGCAGGAATCATTGACCAGAAAGCCACGTCGTTAAAGGAATAGAAAATATCCATCGTAATATATAAAATTGCAAATACGACGAGGTACAAAACTGGATTCTTGTAGGTCAGACCCCACAGATTAGTGAACAGCAGGGCAATTGCAACGGCAGAAACGATCCCACCAGCAACGACCCATGGCTTAAAGTGACCCCATTTGGTATCGGTCTTGTCGATAACGTTACCGATAAATGGGTCAATTACCAATTCAACGATCCGCAGCACCATGATGGTAATCGTAATGAAAGAAACCATGTGGGCTGCTTGGCCACCACTGTTGCTGTTGAACAGGTGGCCGGTAACAAACATCATAAAGTAAGTCGACAGCATCCCGTAGAACATATCGTGCCCGAAAGCACCAAATGAATATGCAATCTGAGAAGCCATTGATTGTGACTTAGAACTCGCCTCATTCATAATCTAGCCTTCCTCCTTAGAAAAGACATTTACTTAAAACTCTCTGGAATTATATTAAGCGCTTTCAAAAATTAAATCAATAAAAAATAGTAAAAAATTTAGTTAAAAATACTTGTTAAAAAATGATCAAAACGTTTCCAAGGCGTCCTAATGGCTTTTATACCCTGGATAAAAAATAATAAAAAATTTTGCGAACCTTATTATTTTAAAGTTAAATAATTTTCGGAAATTCTTAAGAAACGGTTTTTAGAAATCGTTTACAATAAATGCAAAATCCGGACTCTATACAACTTGTTACCGAACAAATCAACTTAATCTAAAATTAATTGTTCACTTTTTATAAATAACAGTGTAAAATAAGCTTTCGGACACAGATGAACTTAATTTGTGAGTGAAATAACGATACGAAAACCAAAACTTTTACGTACTTTTGCGACCGCATGCTTTTAATAATTCGTACAAGATGGGATGGGCTTTGCTGGAATTGATTCTGGTACGGTCCATTAATTGGAAATAATTTAAACGCGGCCGGTTATTCAACCATAAACTTATGAATGCATCGTTATGACAATCCAAATAAGCGGAAGGATGGAACATCATATGAAACGTTATCGCTTTGGCCGGCTGTCGCTAGGCTGGCAGATTATGATCGGACTGATTTTAGGGATTATCGTTGGGGCCATGACCTATCAAAATACTGGCGCCATCAAGGTAATGCAAAGCCTCGGTACGATCTTTCTGCGGCTGATCCAGATGATTGTAATGCCGATCGTAATCTCATGCTTGACGGTAGGGATTGCCAATATCGGCGACATTAAGAAGCTTGGCCGAATCGGGGTTAAGACCTTGATCTACTTTGAGGTTTTGACGACGATTGCGCTGTTGTTGGGGATAATCGTGGGCAATATTTTGCATCCTGGTACCTACATCAACATCCATGATCTGCATGCCTCAGACATCTCTCAATATCTGACCACGGCAAAATCGGCTTCCAAGCACAGCGGTATCTGGGACCTGCTGATCGCAATCGTGCCGACCAACATCTTTAAGTCGATTGCAGACGGCGACATGCTGCCGGTAATCTTCTTCTCAGTCTTCTTTGGGCTGGGGGTTGCCTCGCTGGGTGAAAGCGGCAAGATCATCATCGACTTTATGAATGCCGTTTCGGAAACCATGTTCAAGGTAACCAACTGGGTAATGAAGTTCTCACCAATTGGGGTCTTTGGCCTGATTGGGATGACGATTGCCGAAATGGGTCTGAAAGCCTTGCTGCCATTGGGACTGTTTGTGGTGATCGCCTACGCAACGATGATTATTTTCGTGGTGGTCGTCTTGGGAATCGTCGCCAAGATTTTCCATCTGCGCTATTGGAAGACGATGCACGTAGTAATGGAAGAAATTGCGATTGCCTTTTCAACGGCCAGCTCTGAAGCAACCTTGCCGCGTCTGATGGCTAAAACGCAGAAGATGGGGGTCGACAAAGGGATTGCCTCATTCGTTATTCCAACCGGCTACACGTTCAACCTGGATGGCTCGGCAATCTACCAAGCACTGGCTGCCTTGTTCTTGGCGCAGGCTTATGGCATTCATCTGACGATTGCCCACCAGATTACGCTGCTGGTGGTCTTGATGATTACTTCCAAAGGGATGGCCGGGGTGCCAGGGGCTTCGTTTGTCGTGCTGCTGGCTTCGGTATCAACGATTGGCGTACCGGTTGCCGGGCTGACGTTTATTGCCGGAATTGATCGGTTTGTCGACATGGGCCGGACAGCGGTCAACGTGGTCGGCAACACGATTGCAACTTTGGTAATCGGTCAATCCGAAAAATCATTGGATCACGAAAAATACAACCAATACCTGGATAGCTATCAAGGCTAAAAATAAAGCATCGCTGAGAAACTTAGCGATGCTTTTTTTGTATAATTAAGTTAAATGAGGAAAGGACGGAAGACAATGGAAAAACAGCTTAAACGCAGCGAGGTACCTGAAGCGCTCAAATGGGATCTGACGCTGCTGTATGAATCAGATGAGGCAATGGAACAAGCACTTGCCAAAACGCAGCAGAAGGCCTCTGAGCTTGCCAAGACGGCAGGGCATTTTGCCAGTGATGGTCAGACCTTTTTAAGAAATCTCAATGAAAACAAAGCGATTAGCGAGGAACTGGAACGCGAATTTGTCTATGGCATGCTGCGGCGAGACAGTGATACGACGGATTCAACGGCAGTCACGCTCTATGGTCAAGTCGTCAATGCCGCGACGACGATTGAAGCTGAGCTAGCCTTTATTCAACCAGAACTGACAGCCATTGACGATGCGGACTTCGCCAAGCTGATGCAAAGCGAGCCGGGACTGGTCGAGTATCAATATGAGATGACCAAGCTGCGGCGGCAGAAAAAGCACGTGCTCTCTAAAGCCGAAGAAACGTTGCTGGGCCATTTGAACAAGTCGCTGGACAGTGCTGAAGAAATCTACAATACGCTTAACGATGCGGATCTGAAATTCGGCAAGGTTCATGATGAAAAGGGGCAGTTAGTTGAACTGACGCATGGCAATCGCAGCCAGTTCAATGAATCGCAAAATCGTTCCGTGCGCAAGGAAGCCGTTTTGGCATATGAAAAACCGTACCATGAGCTGCGCAATACCTTTGCTCAAACGCTGAACAGCTTTATCGGCACAGAAAATGCACTGGCTAGGATTCGTCACTATCCAAGTGCGCGCGCGGCCGCTTTAGGAGCCAATAATATTCCAGAAAGCGTCTATGATACGCTGGTGGCAACCGTCAATCAGCATCTTGATCTGGTTTATCGCTGGTATGAGCTGAAGAAACGGGTTCTGGGCCTGGACAAGATGTATAAATATGATGTTAATGTCCCATTGGCTGGCGAGGATATGCTGAAGACGACTTTTGAACAAGGTAAGCAGCTGACGTGGGATGCATTGCAGGTGATGGGTCCAGAGTATCTGAAAGGCCTGAAAAGCGAATTTGAGCATCGCTGGATCGACGCGGCTGAAAATCTCGGTAAACGCTCTGGTGGCTATCAAGTAGGCGTCTATACGGCAAATCCATTCATTTTACTTAACTGGACTGATAAACTTTACAGTACGTTTGTTTTGGCACATGAATCTGGTCATGCCATGCACAGTTGGTTTGCTCAACAGGCTCAGCCATCGGAATATGCTGATGCACCGATTTTTTTGGCAGAAGTGGCATCAACGTTTAATGAAAACATCTTAACCGACTATCTGCTGGAAAAATACCAGGATGATCCTAAAAAGCTGATCTTTATCCTGGAACAATATATTACCGGCTTCATTGGTACGATCTATCGGCAGACGCAATTTGCTGAATTTGAAGATGCCGCCTACAAAGCAGAGCAAAAAGGACAGACGCTGACGGCCGACTATCTGGATCAATTAAGCGGTGAGCTGGTTAATAAATACTATGGTCCCGCAGTTGAGGAAACTGGCACGCGAACGCAGAGCTGGGCCTATGTACCGCATTTTTACATGAACTACTATGTCTATCAGTACGCGACTTCCTGGGCGGTCTCGACGGCGCTTTCTGAGGCAGTCTGGCAGCATGAGCCAGGTGCTCTGGAACGCTACCTGGATCTATTGCGGGCAGGGGGCAGTGATGATCCGGTAACACTGTTAAAGCATGCGGGAGTTGACGTTACCGACAGCCGATATCTGGAACGGGCTTTTGTGCTGTTTGAAAAGCGTCTGAATCAGATCGAAAAGCTGCTTTAATTATCATTATCGGTTTTGAAAAACGCCTGCGATCGTCTATGACCGCAGGCGTTTTCTTAGTCTTTAACTTCTTCGGGCTGTGGCAGTTTGACGCCTCGGTGATCGACACTGGTTGAAAAGACAATCTGAGTACTGGTTTTGCCAAAGCGCTGCTGAATTTCATTGATAAAATCATCGAGATCTGAAGTGGAAGGGAAAACAACTTCCATGACCTCGGAAAAATCGCCGGTGACGCAATTGCATTCAATGACGTTGGGAACCTGGGCAATGTAAGGATAAAATTCCTTCTTTTGGCGTGGTTCCAGTTGCAGCTGAACGAAGGCCTTAACGTGATAGTCCAGTTTTTCTAGATTTACGCTGGTGTGGAAGCCGGTGATGATGCCAGACTTTTCCAGTTTGTTGATCCGAGCGGCAATAGCTGGCGAAGAGATGTAGCAGGCTGCTGAAAGCTCCTTTAATGATACCCGGGCGTTTTCTTGCAGCATATTGATAATTTGACGATCGATCTTGTCCAATGAAATCCACTCCTTTTAACTAATCACAAAATAATGTCTTTAAATTGTGAAAAAATACAATGTAAATGGTTTATTGTCAAAATAATTTAACTAATTATTGCTTTTTCACCCATAAAAATCAAATGATTCCGCTGTCATTATGGTACAATAAGAATAACAATTAAGTCGTGTGAATTGGAGGTCATAACTATGAATCAAGAATATCAAAACATTCTCGTCCCTGTTGATGGTTCCAAGCAGGCAGAACGGGCATTGAACAAGGCAATTGCCGTTGCTAAGCGTAACGATGCACACATTGACATCCTTAATGTTATCGACACGCGAGCAATGGCTTACAACTTTGCTGGTATGTCAGACAGCAGTATTGCTTACCAGCTGGTTGACAAGTCAAAGGACTATCTGGATGAACTGTACGACAACGCTAAGCAAAAGCAGGGCTTTGACAACATTGACATTCACATCCGGCTGGGGAACCCGAAGACGGTTATTTCCTTTGATTTCCCACGCGATCACCAAAATGACCTGATCATGATGGGGGCCTGCGGGCTGACTCGTCTACAGCGGGCAATGGTTGGTTCGGTTACGTCCTTTGTTAAGCGGAATGCTCCCGTTGACGTCCTGGTAGTGCGGACCGATCTGAACAACGAAGTACCAGCTGACGAAAAGGACGCTAAAAAGAAATAAGCTTAATTAAATAAACCATTTAAAGGTCGTAATCCAAGCAATTGGGTTACGGCTTTTTGATATTTTAACACTCATTTTAAAAACTGACGATTAACTTTCTTATAAAACTCTAATTTTTATTTCATAAATGCCTTTATATCAATGCTTTCAACGGTTACAGATCTGTTAAAAAGCTGCGAGAGACATTGAAGGGGAAAATCATACGTTAAGACTATTAATCAGACCGCTGTATCGGGCAGCGGTCTTTTTTGTTACATGCAGATAGATCTGGCGCGTAATGGAGGAATCTTTATGACCCAACCGTTTTGAGATCAGCTCAATTGGCACACCTAGCTCAGCTAATTTAGAAGCGTGGGTATGGCGAAAAATATGAGTCGACAGCGGTTTGGTCAAGCCTAATGATTTTTGAACTTTTTTAAGCTGGTTATCCATTGAAAGGGGGTGCAGAAAAGCACCGGTTTTGGTTTCAATGCTAAACAAAAGATCATCAGGCTGCTTATTCAGACAGTAGCGACGATAAATTATGACCGCCTTATCTGGCAGAAGGATAGTACGGTTGCTGCTTTGAGTTTTGGGCGTGCTGCTAATCGTAAACTCGCTTTTTTGCCTTTTGGAATATTCAAGAGTGCAGTCAATTTTAACAAACCACTTGCCATCCTCTTGAAAAATCTTCTTGACTTGCAAAGCGAGAACTTCACCGATCCGCATACCAGTAAGATATTGCCACAAGAGGACGTCAGCATGTACTGAATTGATCGCTCTAACGGCTTCTAGGACCTGTTTGACTTCATCATCATCAAGGTACTTATCTTCAATGCTCTTAGCTGAGTTGTTGCGTTTCCAATTGATTTCAAGTTGACCAATTGGGGCTGCGATATAGTCGTGCCGGTACGCATAGCGCATCAGCTGATTGATCTTAGACTTGATCAGGCCAACATAAGCATTGTTATATCCGCGCTGATAGATCATGGCTTCTAGCATGTTAGTCAGATATTTATTGGTGATTTTAGATACTAGAATATCGGAATTAAAGTTTTTTAGAATGCAAGCTTTGAGGTTTTTCCATGCTGCAAATGAAGATGGTTTAACCGTTTGCTGATAGTAACCATCAAATTCTTCAATTAATTCGCCGAATGTAACACCTTCTTTGATCTGACCATCTTCAAGATGACGAAGCTTCTCTTCAATCCGCTTATTTAGGGTCTGTTGCGCCAGCTTGCGCGTGGTATTGGTTTCTTTGTCCATGGTAATTGATACGCGCGTGTACTTGAGCGTCAGGGGGTTTTTGAATTGTTCGACAAACTTAACTTTGCCGGTTTTCGTGGGTTCAGTCCACATGATTGATCCTTCTTTCTATGAATTTACGGCTGCCGGGCACGCGCATAGCTAAAGGATCAATCAAAATTCTAACGATTTAATCTAATGATACTACTTTTGCCGCAACCTCGTTCCAACCTTGGAACGAGGTTGAACGTGGCGAAACTTGTCTAACGATAAAATCTGTTTAGCCTAATCAATAATTAAAAAAGAAAGGAGGTGTGAAGATATGCAAGAATACATGAGTTTGACAGATGCAGCTAAGTACTTGGGTTACGGGTCAAAGCATGTTGTCTACGACTTAATTCGAGAAGGTATGCCGGTGATCAAGGTGGGTAAGACGATGCGTGTAAGCAAGACAGCTATTGATACCTTTATGCATGCTCATGAAGAAGTCGTTACTACTGATGAAAAGTAAGTAAAAGAAGGTAATAAAAAAGCCGAGTTGCGCAAGCACTCGACACCAAACGTATATTACCTTCATTTTACCAAAAAATGGAGGAAAAACAATGGAGAAAAAGAAGAATAATAAAGTAATTGTAATTGATAACTGGCTGTATATCAAAGACGAGGACGGTAAGATCAAGGTTAAATCACTTAATTTGGCCAATTACTTGATGAACCAATATCATTTTACCTTTAATTTATTCGATCCTCACGGTTTCTGGTGGGATCCTGCCAAAAAGCAATGGCACACACACGCTGACAGGCATTTGAAAAAAATACTTCCGGAAATATTAGAAAAAGAAGTAGGCATCATGTCAGGTAGTGTAGTAACGGGTATCGTGTCTAATATAACGACAAGTAAAGGCGTTGACGAAAGCGTAACAGACAAATTTGCGCTTGAAAGTAGAAATAGACACCTGGTTGTTTTCAGCAATGGCACCTATGATCTTGACCAGGATAGGATCGTACCAAATAAATATGATAATTACATTCTGCAGAATCATGACTATGACCTTGGCGAACAATCAGCCGGTACTAACACTTGGGATCGTTGGCTGAAAGAATCAATGGTTGATCCTAACGCCAAACGCGACGATCAAGGACACTTGAAAAGTGAAGGCGATCCAAACGCGCCGGAAACGTTAAAAGCATTCATTGGTTGGGCACTGGCTGGCAGTTATAAAGAATTTCAACACTTTGTATTTATCAACGGCAAAGGTGGTGAGGGCAAGTCAACTATGCTTAATTTGATTGACACGATCTTTGGAAGGGCTAATGTTGCAAACGTTGACCTGGACAACCTAGGGAACAGCAAGGAAGCTAGATTCCACCTTGCGATGCTGCATCGCAAGGAACTGAACTATTCTGACGACGTTAGTCATGGCCTCATACAAGAAACCAATATCCTAAAGCGTCTGACCGGTGGCAATCGTTTGACGGCTGAATATAAAGGCAAGGATCCGTTCGAATTTACAAATGAAGCCAAGCTGATCTTTACATGCAACAATCTACCTTCATTCAGTGATACTTCACACGGAATGGAGCGACGGCCAATTATCATTGAATGGCGGCGGATTAAAGGTTTTAAGGAAAAATACTCAATGGATCAATTCGAGCGCGATAAGCCAGCATTCGTGCGTGAATGCTTGGTTGCTTACAAATTTGCGTTGCAAAACGCCAAGAATATGGTAGAACCAAGACTGCCAATGACTGAATTCATGGAGCAGCGGGCCAAGGAATGGATCCAGGCAAACGACGTAATTGGCAACTGGCTTGCTGAAAACTGTGAACTTGGCGAAGATCAAAAAATATACCGTGAGCAAACGGCGATGCTATACAACAACTATGTACGCTACTGTAAAGATAGCGGCGTGCAGCACCTTGGTATAACAAAATTCAACGTTGAAATGAAAAACCGTGGTATTGAACCGAATAAGAACGTTCGTATCAACGGCAAGCAGCACAAATGTTATGTTGGCGTTCGTCGAATTGAAAAATATGGATCCGATCTATATTGAATTGAGTGTTACCAATTGTTACCAATTATTATCGCTGTTACCAATTATTATCGCTGTTACCAATAGCATTTGACCTGGTAGTAACGGCTGCAAACGTTGATATGACGGCATTCACGAATGTTTCCACTATTAACGCAATCAGTATTTTTCACGCCACAGCACAACAACTGAACGAATCGGTAACTTGGTAACAATGGCTATAAACGTTGATATGACGGCATTTATCTGTTACCAATAATCGGTAACTGTTACCAATTTTTTTAGCGCCAGGACCAAAAGGTAACAGCTACCAATTAAAAGTAACAAATTTAGTCCTACAAACGTTGATATGACGGTATTTCGTTTCGCTGTTACCAAGTTACCAATTTCTAGGGTTTCTCCGCGCTACAAAAGCATAATTCATTTTTACCATCAACAAACGTTGATATGACGGCATTCTTGGCTTGCTGAATTTTCTTTCAGTGCTTCGCCTGAAATCAATTGGTAACACCAAAAATTAAAATCACGAAAATACTAATTATGGATATATGCCGAACGAAATTAGTAGTACAAACCAATCGATTAAATTAAAAAAAAATCCGTAAAAAGCGGTGAGGCGGTGAGGTTTTCGCCAAAAGCTTTGGGAGAGTAAGCGTTAGGCACATTACCGGAGCGGTGAGGTTGAACATAAAACCTCACCGAATCTTATTGAACATTACCGAACCTCACCGGTAACGGAATGCTTGAAACCCTTGGCGCTGTAAGGATAGAGCCAAAACCTCACCGCATTACCATATTTATCTAGAATTTTTTCAAATATTTACCTACCAAGAGATATTTGGAATCAAAAAAGTTACCTTCTGTAATAAAAATAGTGTCTGATCCGGCGTAGTCGCCGGAATACCACTAAATGAGACCGGTATTGCATGTTGCAAACCTAACCTCATTTAGTGGTGAGTGATAAGAAAGATAGCACATTATGCTATCCAGAGAGAGGAAGCAAGAAGATGCCTAGAACTGATAATCATCAGGTAAATATTAGGGTCAACGAGGCTGAGTACGCTAAAATCCAAGCTTCTGCGCGTATTATGGGCTTGTCTGTGCCGAAATACTGCAAGCATTTAGTAATGCAATCTAAGTTGAAAGAGCTAAAGCTGGCGGACGACGAATATCATCATATAATCGTTGATTTATCCCGCATTGGCAATAACATTAATCAGATTGCCAGGCGGCTCAACCAGGCTCAAGGCGAATTGGCTGAGGAAGAATGGTTTGTCGTTAAAGACGAGTTGGAGAAATTAGATAGAGAGGTAGCTGAGGTATGGCAACAATTAAAATGAACCGTGCCAAGAGTGCAGCAGCAGCCATCAGCTATGCTTTAGGGCCTAATCGAATGAAACAGGAGACTAAAGACTGGTTGATTGAGCATGGCTGCCCGCCTGGAGCATTGAAAAACAATGATCGGGCAGTTGTCAGGAGCGGCATTAACATAAGTCCAACCTATGCTGCTACTGAAATGAAGGCCGTTAGACAGCGTGCTAATGGCGATACGGTAAAAAATCAAGCCGTCAGAATCATTCAATCGTTCTCTAATGATGACCTGGACATCACAAGTCCTGAGAATTGGCAGAAATGCAATGATATTGGTTATGAATTCGCGCGTCGTGCTTTCGGCGGCCTTGATGATGATAGTAAAGAAGGTTATTACCCTCTGTACCAGATTGCTGTTTATACGCACGTTGACGGGAAGGGACACAAGCTGCACAACCATATAATTATCAATAAAACCAATCTTCATGACGGTAAGCAGTGGACGGTTTACAACCTGGACCAAGAGTGGCGTTCCTTCCGTGAAATCAATGATGCTGTATGCCGTGAATATGGCTTAAAAATCACTCAGGAGCGTTCAAAGAAAGTGAAGAAGACCATCAGTGAGCGTGAGTTGGAGCTAAAGGGGCAGTATGTTTGGAAAAATGATCTGCGGGCTAGAATTGATGAAGCGCTGGCCGACCTTAAGAAGAACATCAATCTAGAAGCGGCCTTGAAAACAAGAGGTGTTGACGTTAGAAGGCGTGGGCAGAATGGAATAAGCTATGCTTTTGTGGACAAGGAAGGCAAAAAGCGGATCAGCCGAGGGCAGCGCTTGGGCACAACTTATGAAAGGAATAACATTGATGAATATGAAGAAGGTATCAAACAACAACGAGCAGAGCGAGCAAGAGAAGCTACTAGATCAGTTCGTCTTGACTCTAGACGACAAGCAATTACTGCTGTTCGAACACATCAGCAGCAATTGGAGCAAAGCGTTGGAGATGCAGGAGAAAGAGTTGAGCGAGTTGGAACAAGAAAACAGTCGCTTACTAACCTTGTTAGAAGCATTCAACAAGCAGTTGACCGATCAATTGCCCTAATAATGCGTCTGAGAGCCAATTTCGAACGTCGAAAAGCCGAAATGAAACGCTTTCGAGCTAAAATACGGGAATTGGATAGCGTAAAAAGCTATCAAGATCTCGAGCGACAGATGCGATTGGCTGCTAAGGCGGCTGAGCAAAAATCGAAAAAGAATGCTTCTGAGGCAATCGTGACTGTAACACTGAGAGACGGGCTACCGGAGAATAGTAGCAATCCGCTAATAGCTGCTACGGCCGACATGACGCGGTACCTGGTCATGGTTGATCAAGGTGTATGGTCAGACAGAGGGCAGTTTGAATTTTCAGATCCAGAAAAAAAGGCCCTGGAGAAAGCAACGCCTGAGCAATTGAAGAAAATCAACGGTATTGCCAAAAGACAGGCCAGGAGACTATCTGGCGTTGTTGATAAGGCTGTTGAACAACAGAAGAAGAACGCTGAACGGCTTAGAGCTATTAATCAAGGAAAAAAGAGGTACAGAAGATGACATCAAGATATGACATTGCCGCGATCAAAAAGCAATTGGTGGCTGCAGAAAAGCACGATAAAGAAATCTACGGCGAAAAGGTGCGGAAGCTGCTGTTGGAGAAGACGAATCTAGACAGCTTGAAGGACGTTTTGCATGACTATGATATTATTGTTCGACCAAAAAAGAAAAATGACGTACCAGTAAAAACAGAGAAGCCCCATTTGAAGTCTAAAAATGTTCCATCTGTTGATGAATGGAATAATAGGGAAGATATTTCAAAAACAGATTTTGGAACAGAGGAAAGACTTTTCTAACTTTTTAAAAGTACACAATTGTAGTCATTTGTTAAAAATAGGACTTTTAATAATTATTTTAGTCATTATGTGGTATACTTTCGGAATTAAGGATGTGAGTAATCTTGAAACTGAATAAAATGAGTAAGGCTTGCATTGTTGCCGTTATGGTTGCTGTTTTTGCAGTTGTCCCATTAGTGCAACTTAATGCTGGACAAAACGCTAACTATGTTAGTGCTTCTTCTAAAAAAGTAGTGAAGCATTACTGGGGCGCAGGTTGGCAATGGTTTCATGGTATTTAGATCTTGTCAGTAAATAAATCTGTACTTAAGCTTATCAAGAATGAAAAGATAAAGTATTTATTCTGGGGAATTGTAACAACAGTATTTTATTTTGTCGTCAGATTATTATTAGATACATTTGTAACACCTGTTCATTCAGCAACAATCACTGAAATTTTGACTATTTTCTTTGCTTTTTATGTAAATAGGAGATTTGTTTTTACTAAACAAAAATCAAAATCTCTAGTTTACCAGCTAATTACATTTTTTAGCGGACGAATAGTTGTTATGTTTGCTGATATGTTAATTACCTTTTTAGCAATAGAAAAGTACTATGCTTTTTTTATCGCTGTGTTTAAATTAAATACGTTGGCTTATGCTTTGGATTCTATTATAGGTATTAATTATTTGACGGGTTATAGATTGAATAATTTGTTTTGGATATGCATAATCCAGATCTTTGCAATAGTGTTCAACTTTATAGTATCAAAATATTTATCATTTAAATGATGACAGAACATAAGAGGCTGAGGAACAGTCTCAAAACAAAAATGTTAGAAATTACGTTGCTGAAAACGTTGATTTCTAGCGTTTTTTTTATTCAACTGAAAATAAACTGAAATTATGACGAAACTTTGACGCCTGAATGCTCTCTATTCGATCGCATTCCTGCTTTGCGTTCTAAGCCCTCAGCGCTCGCTTCTCGCTCGCACTGCTGACAAGAACGAAGCACCTTAACGCTCTTTATTCGATCGCGTTCTTGTGCTAGTGTTCTTAATCTCCAAGCTTCGCTAACCGCTCGCTTGTCAATAAAGAACACTATATTGAAGGCAAGCACCCTCTTTTGTAGACTATATTACATATAGCCACAAAGAATGCTTGCAAAGGGACTGCTTCGCTCCCCTTGACCCCTTAGACAAACTTTTTAACAAAAAGTTTGATCAAAAAGCTCGGCCTAATTGACTCTTCAAGTCAATTACTAGCCTCGCTAACGACAACAATTTGCGCGAGATGATTTCATCATTTCTGCAAAAAAGTTGTCGTTTTCGTCCTGCAACCATTAGCGAATATGCTATACTGATTGCAGCTGATCAATGATATTCGTTGATCAGCAAGGACAAAAAAACCGTTACCTGAAATGAAGGTAACGGCCGTGCCCGACAGTTTGATCCATCAATTAAAATTTTTCCTAATAAACTGCCAAGTTTGGCCGTGATCTCTTCAATTTTCTTCATAAGGAATACTGAAGGGGGAAAAAGGGAAAATTTTTGATAAATTATTACATCATTTGATGATTTGGGTAGTTATTAAAAGCCCATAATATCAGCGTTTTGATGATTTTTGATAGTATATGATATTCCCTCTTAAAATACTTATAAATTTTTAATCTTTCCTTGCCAAAAAGTTGGCTTTTCCCATATAATGAGCTTGCATCAAACAAATTTGGAGGGATATTTATTTATACGATTCGCAAGGCCGAGCCTGAAGACGCCGGCCAGATAGTACCGTTAATGTCTTTGATTTATGATGAAATGGAACTGGAGGAATTTGAGTCGGTTCCCGACGAAGACCCCCAGAGGATGATTTATAATGCTTACCGCGACCGAGCCTTACTTGGCTATGTGGCAACCACGTTTGTCGCTGAGGCTGATGGTCAGGTCGTGGGGGTAGCGTTTGGCTATCCAGACAACAACGAAAATGCGGTCAACCGAGTATATCAAGAAGCTGCAGCGCCAATTCCGTCGATTCGTGATGTCGATTTCTTCGCGGACCCCGAATCATTTGCCAATGAGTTTTACCTAGACTCGTTGGCGGTTGATGCTGATTATCGCGGAATGGGGATTGCAACGGCTCTGATTGATGCGATTATAAAACATGCTGCTTCCTTGGAATACGAGACGATCGGCTTAAACGTCGATGTCGCTAACCCCAAGGCAGAACGGCTGTATCGTCGCTTGGGATTTGATGACGCGGGTCAGATTATGATAGGCGATCACTGGTATCGTCACCTCCAGCGTTCAACTTCCCAAGCACTGTTAACTGAATAATAAATAAAGCGTCCTGCCAGCCGCGGGACGCTTTTTGAGTTCTTAGATTACGATAATAGTATAAAAAAGCGCCAAACACTAAGGATCGACGCTTTGAAATCAAGTCTAATCGATTTTTATTGTTCAACGTACCAGCTGTAGTGGAAGTTGCCTGGGCGGTCAACACGTTCGTACGTGTGAGCACCGAAGTAGTCACGTTGTGCTTGCAGCAGGTTGGCAGGCAGAACTTCAGCACGGTAGGAGTCGTAGTAGTTGATGGCAGCAGCCAGGGATGGTACAGGAATACCAGCGTTGATGGCCATGGATACGACTTCACGCGTAGCCTTTTGGTACTTCTTGGCAATGTCCTTGAAGTAGTCGTCCAGCAGCAGGTTCTTCAGTTCAGGATCCTTTTCAAAGGCATCCGTGATCTTTTGCAGGAATTGAGCACGAATAATGCATCCTTCACGCCAGATTTGAGCCAGTTCACCGAACTTCAGGTTCCAGTCGTAGCGTTCGGAGTCGATCCGCATTTGTTCGAAGCCTTGTGCGTAGCTCATAACCTTACCGAAGTAGAGGGCTTCACGAACCTTTTCAACCAGTTCCTTCTTTTGGTCTTCAGAAACAGTTGGCTTTTCAACGTCTTCTGGCAGAACCCTGCTTGCAGCAACACGTTCGTCCTTCAGCATGGAGATGTAACGAGCGTAAACGGCTTCCGTAATAACGGATTGTGGAGCACCACCGTCAAGGGCAGTTTCAGAACTCCACTTACCAGTACCCTTGTTGGCACCACGGTCAAGGATCATGTCAACGATTGGCTTGGACTTGTCTTCACCCAGGTCGTCCTTGCGAGTCAGAATGTCAGCCGTGATTTCAACCAGGTAGCTGTCCAGTTCACCCTTGTTCCATTCAGCAAAGATGTCAGCCATTTCGTCAACGGAAAGACCCAGAACATTACGCATAATGTTGTAGCTTTCGTCGATCAGTTCTTCGTCACCATATTCGATACCGTTGTGAACCATCTTTACGTAGTGGCCGGCACCGTTAGGACCGATGTAGGAAACACATGGCTTGCCGTCTTCAGCCTTGGCAGCAATTTGCGTCAGGATAGGTTCAACCAGGTCGTAGGCTTCCTTTTGGCCACCAGGCATCAGGGAAGGACCTTGCAGGGCACCCAGTTCACCACCGGAAACACCCATGCCGATGAAGTTGATGCCGGATTCGTCCAGCTTAGCGTTCCGTGCCATCGTGTCGTGGAAGTTGGTGTTACCACCGTCGATCAGCACGTCACCCTTGTCCAGCAATGGCAGGAGTTCTTCAATAACAGCGTCAGTTGGCTTGCCGGCCTTAACCATCATCAGGATCCGACGAGGCTTTTCCAGAGAGTTGACGAATTCTTCAACCGTGTAGCTAGGAATCAGCTTCTTGTCGCTGTGGTCACGCATCATTTCATCGGTACGTGAACGACTACGGTTGTATACACCAACAGTAAAGCCGCGGCTTTCAATGTTCAGTGCCAGGTTCTTGCCCATAACGGCCAAACCAACAACACCAATTTGCGCTTTTTGATCTGACATTGTGTTGTCACACTCCTTAAAAACTTAATTACATCATTTACAAAAACTATTATACCAGAAAGCGCTAAAAGTTGAAGAAATATTTGCTAAGGTTTGCACAATCCAATTGCCTACTGGGATTTATCGGAAATGATTCTACAATTTACTTAAATCAATTAAGCAAATTGGGAGTTTGACGAAAAATAATTAGGAAAGCGTTCAATTACCCTTTGCTGTTCATCCAAAACCAAATGTAAATGTGAACGTATCAAATAATTAAGATCGTCAATGTTGCAATCGCTAAAAGCAGCGATGATCTGCTCATGTTGTGCCAGCAGGGTCTGCCAATCAAGGCCGGGAACCTTTAAACGCAAGCGTCGAAAACGATTTAGCTGAAGGTTGTTAAGCTGCAGCCAGTCCCAAATCTGACTGCGATCGGCAATTTGGTAAAAAGTTTGATGAAATTTTTGATCCAAATCAAAGAAAAGGTCGGTTTGATCTGCTTTGGCAGCCTTTTTTTGGGCATTAAGATTCTGCCGTAGAGTTTCAAATTGAGCTGACGAATGTTTAGCTAAGGCTTCCATCATCACTTGCGGTTCAATACATTCTCTGACAAAACGGCCTTCCTTGGCGATGTTCATATCGATAGTTGCGATATAGGTACCACTTTGCGGAACAACCTCGATTAGCCCTTCGCGTTCAATCCGAATCAAGGCTTCTCTAACCGGTGTTCGTCCCAGGTTGAGAGAGGCAGCAATTGACTTTTCTGAGACCTTTTGGCGGGGAAGGTAGTGGAAGTGAACGATGTTATATTTGATTTGGTCATAGGCATCTTGCCGAATATTGGTATCCATTGTTAATCAGTCTTTCTAAACTAAAATATTAGTTATCAAAGATTCTATGGAAAAAAGCTTTTGAAAGCAAATCAATAAAAAATTCCAGTGCAAACAAGCCTGGAATTTTTTATTGATTAATTTTATTAACGTTAACATACCAATTGATTGAAAAGTTAGGATAGACAGAATCAGCTAAGTAGTTAATAGATTTTATTAATATAGCAGGAATTTATACCTAGAAGTGGAGTAAAAGAAAAATAATATTGGTGTATACCCAAAAAGCTGGAATTGAATATTAATTACTTGTAAGAATAAGAATTTTTCTTAGGCAACCAGCTGTGCTTCATATTGAAGTGGGGTCAGGTTGCATAATTTCGTTTGTATCCGGCGATGGTTGTAGTAGTCAACCTACTCTTCAATTGCCTTGATCTTAGTTTCGATGCTGATTTTGGTCATAAAAACACCCCCAAAGTTGTGTTTCCAACTTTGGGGGTACGAGCTAAATTAAGATAGATTTTTCAGTAACAGATTTTTATTGTTGACGTTATGGAATAATATTTCACTATCTTTATTCTTCAGTGAAATGTTAGTTAAGTGGCAATTAGAAGTATTCTCTAAGAAGAAACCTTTTTGAGCGAGTTTAGGGGCGTTAGCGAACATTGCGGGGGGTTCTGGGATTGAATCGTTGCTAAGGGAGAATGACGCATCGTTGATAGCAACGTCATCTATAGGCATTTCTGGTAGGCCGTACATAATAGCAGCACAAGATCGAATATGCCTAGCAGTAAGATTGCTAATACGAACATGTTTTATTTTAGGCGTTGAGTCATTAATGGGATAAGGATTTTTATCCCAGACAATTTTATCTTTGCCTTTGCGACCACAGAAGTAATAAAGATTTACGACAATTGGACAGAGAGTATTGTCTATAACTATATTTGATATGTTAATATTTTCGATTACTCCACCACGACCGCGGCGAGTCTTAAATCTAATTCCACGATCTGTATCAACAAAAGTACAGTTATTGATAACTACATTTCGAATAGAGCCACTCATCTCACTCCCAATAACGACACCACCATGACCATGGAGCATATTGCAGTTTGAGTTAATTAGATTTTCACAAGGTATGTTTTGATCAGCGTCTTCTGTGCCAGCTTTGATTGCAATACAATCATCACCAACATCATATTCGCAATTTATAATTCGTAAGTTTCTACATGATTCGGGATCGGTTCCGTCAGTATTGGGAGAATCGGCAGGATTTTTTACAGAAATACTGTCTATAACAACATCCTCACAATCAAAAGGATGAATTGTCCATGATGGCGAATTAGTAAAAAAGAGATCGCGAATTTTAATTTGCTTTGAGTGTTCAATTGACACCAGATAAGGTCGCGCATGTTCAATTTTTTTATTTTTCTTTCTAAATTCTTCCCACCATGCAAAGCCATTACCATCAACAATACCATTACCATCAATAGTCAAATTTTTAACATGATTAGCAAATAAACAAGCACGATATGCGGATGTCTCATAGCCTTCCCAACGAGTACGAATAATAGGATAGCTGTCATGCTGGTTAATGAATTTTAGAACAGCATTTTCGCTGATGGTGAGATGAATATTACTGTGAAGTTCTAGTGATCCGCAATTAAAAATACCATCAGTTAGAATCAAATGCCCACCATTATTTTGAGAAAGTAAATCTATTTTAGACTGAATAATGTGAGTAGCATCAGTTTCATTGACAGTTTTTGCAGATAAAATTATTGAGTTTGACATAATCTATTCCTTTTAGTGAACACGCGAACATTAACTAATTAACAATTGTAATCGCTTCAATGATTATATCAAGCAAAAATTAAATTAAAAAAAAACAAAACTGTCAATAAGATATCGAATATATAGGAAAGATAAATAGTTAAACTTTTTGAATTTTGGAAACGCATTCAAAAAACAGTTGACTTGGAGAAGAATAGTTATAAAATAATCCTCGTAAATGTTAACGTTCACATTTCGAAGACAAAATTTTTGTGGAGGCAAAAACCTATGAGCAAACAAATAAATGTTGCTTCTGATAAGACGCCAAAACGTAAAGTTACCTTCTGGAACAAACTAGGTTATGGTGTTGGTAATTTTATTGGTGGTGGTGCTCTTTCAATTTCTTCAGCATGGCTATTATTCTTCTACACCACTTTTTGTGGTTTGCCTGTGTGGCAAGGTACATCGATTTTTACCATTGGTACTTATTTAGATGTTGTTGAAAATCCTTTAATGGGTTTTATTACTGATAATTTTAATAATACACGACTAGGTAGAAAATTCGGTCGACGTCGTTTCTTTATTTTGATTTCAATTCCTTTGATGCTATGGTATCCGTTGCTGTGGCAAACTGGTCATTCATTTACGTATTATTTGATAACATACTTAGTTTATGAATGGTGTTATACGATGTTTAACATCCCATATAAGACGTTACCAGCTGAGATGACAGAAGATTATACGCAGCGGACTTCTTTGAGTGGATTCCAATCAGTATTTGGCAAGGTTGCGGCCTTTATTACTTCTGCAATTCCAGGGATGTTCTTTGTATGGTTAGGTAAAAACAACCCTCGTTCTTATCAAATGGCTGTTCTTTCGTACGCTATCATGATGGCATTAGCAGCTTTGATTGTATATTTGTCTACTTGGGAATTACCAGTATCTGAAGTTAAATCTGAACATGTTGCTAATTTCTGGGAAGGCTTTAAGAAGATGTTTATTGATATCTTTTCAACCTTACGGATCCGCAGTTTCCGCTGGCATTTAGGGATGTACTGCTTTGGCTTTGGTGGTGAATGGCTTTTTGCCGCTACCAATACGTATTTCTTTATTTTTGTATTAAAACAAACGAATGTATTTGTTTCAGAAATTAACTCAATTAATAGTATTTTACAACTGATTTCTACGATTTTTATTATGGGTGTTTTTGCTAAAGTTGGTCAAGCATCAAAACCTTATATGGCTGCTTTGGGAACGGTTATTTTTTCAATGTTAGCATGGTGTAGTTTGTGGCTTTTTGGCCTGACACAAATGACATGGTTAATCTTTGCTATTAGTATTGTTTATGGTCTTGGAACAGGTGCTGTTTACTATATTCCATGGGCAAACTATGTATTTATGGCTGATGTTGATGAAGTTGTTACTAACAGACGTCGTGAGGGTATCTACTCTGGTGCACAAACAATGGCTGGCAAATTAATTCGGGCAACGATTATGCTGATTTTGGGTATCGTCCTTTCTGAAACTGGTTTTGTAAAGGGAAATGCTACTCAGCCAATGAGTGCTCAATGGGGAATTGTATTAATCTTAATTGTTGGTGTTTGTGGTCTTGAAATGTTGGGGATTATTTGTTCACACCATATGCATGTTACTCGTGATACAGTTAAGATCTGCAATGATGAGGTTGCTCGCCGTGCTAATGGTGGTCGACCTGAAGATGTTGATCCTAAGACAAAGCAAGTTCTCGAAGATTTAACGGGATTTAGTTATGAAGAATGTTTTGGTAATAATAATGTTGGTTATCATGAGAAGGGCTTAGAAACAGTTAATCAGAATAAATAGTTAAAGGGCGAAAAGGTTTAACCTGAATATAAATTGATGAATTAGGAGCTTTAGTATGAAAAGTATCAGATTAAATTGCAGAATGTCAATCCAAGATATTTTAGACTCAAACGAAACAATTTTAGAATCTCCAGAAAAAGTGGTACTAGAGTTTGAGAGTGGAATTTACAGACAAAGAATTCATATGAAAGGACAGAATGTTAATATAAGAGGGATTGGTACGGTGATTATTAGAAATTTTTTAGGCGCTAATGCTTTGGGAAAAAATAAAACTTTTCAAACTGCTACTTTTATATGTGAAGGGAAAAATGTGTGCATTGAAAATATAATTTTTGCTAATGATGGTCCTCAAAAAAATGCAGTTGGGCAAGCAATCGCTCTTTACATAAACGGTGATAGAATTTCTATCAATAATTGCAAATGTTTTGGAAATCAAGACACCGTATGTATTGGCCCCGTTGTTAAGAAAAATAAAGACGGCTCTAAGCCAGATTTGCCAGTAAAAAGTAATAAGTATGAAAATATGAGATATTTATTTAAAAATTGTGATATCAAAGGATCAATTGATTATGTTTTTGGTGGAGGAAGTGCATTATTCGAGAATTGTAAATTTTTGAATGTTTCTAGTGTCATGAGTAATGAAAATTACCTATGTGCCCCATGCACAGATAAAAATAAAAAGTATGGTTTTGTATTTTATAAATGTAGAATTATTAGTCAGAATAAAAAAAAAAAATTTTTTTAGCGCGTCCATGGCGTAAATATGCAAAAGCATACTTTATTGACTGCCAGGTTGATAAAAGTTTAGATGTTCATCTATGGTCGGAGTGGGGAAAGAATGGGAAACAAGATTTTCGTTATTTCTATTCTGATACACCCGAAAAGAAAAGAAAGTTAGGAAAAATTCTCTATTATTTTAATGACTTATAGTCTAAAATTCACGTTAACATTAGTAGTTGAATAGCATATTGTTTTATAAAATGCCTAAAATAGCTTTACAAATAGACTAATTTGGATTATTATAAAAGCGTTTTCAAAGAGGGGTAACTAATCTGGAATGTTACAATCTGATGAAAACTTTATTTTTTCTCGTTTATGTTCACGTGAACATAAACGAGAAAAAATAATTTCACTAAAGACTATATGGTCGTTGGGAACATGGCAAGATTGGTGAAAAATAGTCGTCTTTGATTATAGAGAAAAAACTGAAAGTTGTATGCATTGGAGGATTTAAAAATGGATTTAAAGTCACTTTTATCAGATGTTCATGAAATTTTAGCTGACGTTGATGCTGGAAAAGGCTTTGACAGCTTAAGCAATCAAGAAATCTATGCACCATCGATTCAAGTTGACCGGCGCAACGTTTACTTCATTCTTCACCATAAGAATGAAAAAGGCTATGTTGAAAAGAGTCTGGTCGTTTATGAAAACCGGCTGACAGCAGGTGATTTTGAAGCGCGTGAATCAATGGAAGACGTTGACTCAACGCTTTTGGTTGGTGATCTGAACGAAAAGAATAATGTCGCTTTGGCTAAACGCTTTGCTTGGATTCGTCCGGTTTCACGGCGCAACTACAAGTACAGTTTTGGTCTTGGCGACCGGCTTGGTAATGCCTCCAATGCTCACCTGCGCTTGTTTAAGAACCGTGGTATTCTGCCAGTTCTGGCGCAACAGTCGATTCGGGAACTGATGCTGATGCACCGAACGAATACGGATGTGTTCCTGTCTGCTTCCTGGGCTGTATTTGAAGAAGGCTTTGACTATGGCTGGGGTGCAGATGGCGACCACGTTAAGACGGAATATGAAGTTGACTATGCCGTTAAGGTTGGCTGCTCAATGATTACTTTGGACTGCACGGAAGTTATCAATAATGAAGCCGTAAACCTGAGCGATGAAGAACTTGACCAACGCTTTAACGAATTGGATGAAGAGCAAAAGAATTACTTTAACGACACTTATTTGGACAAGACGTTTAAGGTTGGCGACTCTGAGGTTCACTTTACTAAGCACGATTTGGAAGAATCCGTTTTGACGTTCTACGATGCAATTCTGTTTGCAGCTCAGATCTATCGTGACTATGTCGTACCATACAACCTGGACTTTGAAATCTCAATGGATGAAACGCCTTACCAAACGACGAATCCAAACCATTACTTCTTTGCCAATGAACTGAACCGTCGCGGGATTACGCCGGTTACGATGGCTCCTCGTTTCTATGGTGAATTCCAAAAGGCCATCGACTACATTGGCGACAAGGATCGCTTTGAACGTGAATTGGTCGTTCATGAAGCTATCGCAGAACGCTTTGGCTACCGCTTGAGCATTCACTCTGGTTCCGACAAGCTTTCGGTTTATGAAATTATCGGCCGGGTTGCCAAGAATGGCTGGCACGTAAAGACAGCGGGTACCAACTGGCTGGAAGCATGCCGCGTAATTGCCCACAAGGATCCTAAGCTGATGGTTGAGATGTACACCTACGCCTATGAACATCTGGATGACGTTAAGAACTTCTACGTCTTTAATGCGCAAACTGATGGCAAGGCACCTAAGCCAGAATCCATTAATGAAGAAAATGTTTTAAGCGTACTCAGCGATGATGATGGTCGCCAAGTAATGCACACAATGTATGGATCGTTGATGAACCTAAAGCACAACTATCACTATGTCTTCCGTGACAAGTTCTGGGATGTTTTGAAGAAGAATCAAGATCTGTATGACCGTTTCTTAAACATTCATATTGCTGAACATATTGACCTGCTGCAAGGCAAGTACAAGAGCAAGGAAGAAGCCTTGGATGCCTTGGAGCCCAAGACTGACATTTCAAAAGAATACTAATAACGTTTTGACACCCTCAAAGGAGCAGACGTACGATGACGCTTTTAAATGATGATTTTTTGTTAAGCAATGAAACGGCTAAGAAACTGTTTCATGAACACGCAGCTAAAATGCCGATTATTGACTATCACTGTCACCTTAATCCGGTTGAAATCTATGAAAACAAAAACTATCCTAATCTGACCCGGATCTGGATCAATGAGGACCGCTATGGTGATCATTATAAGTGGCGCTTGATGCGGGCTAACGGCACTGATGAAAAGTACATTACCGGGGATGGTGATGAATATCAGAAATTCCTGGAATGGACTAAGGCAATTCAAAATGCTTATGGTAACCCATTATATGAATGGACGCACCTTGAATTGAAGCGTTTCTTCCATATTGATGATGAACTGACGCTTGAAAATGCGCCTAAAATCTGGGAAAAAGCCAATGCATTGCTGCAGACGGATGACTTTAAGCCGCGCAATCTGATTAAGAACATGAATGTCAAGGCGGTCTGCACCACTGATGATCCAGCTTCTGATCTGAAGTATCACAAACTGCTGAAGGAAGATGAAGCGGCAAATGGCTTTAAGACTTTGCCAGCCATGCGTCCTGATAAGCTGATTCAAATTGATCGTGATGGTTTTGGCGCCTACCTGAAGGAATTGGGCACGGCAGCAGGCGTTGAGATTCATAGTTTCAATGACATCATCAAGGCAATGCGGCAACGCTTTGAATTCTTCAGCTCCATGGGCGGTCGGCTGTCTGATCACTCGCTGTTGACCTATCACTTTAAGGAAGCAACGCCAACTGAACTGGATGCAATCGTGGCTAAAGGGATTAACAATGAACCTTTGACGCAGTCTGAAATTGACCAGTATCTGACAATGCTTTTGGAAGCCTTGATGCATCTGAATACGGAATTTAACTGGACGATGCAGTTCCACATTAATTCAATTCGTGATTTGAACCACCCAATGTTTGAACAGCTCGGTCCTGATACCGGCTATGATGCGGTCGGCACGCAGCCTGATATCGTTGCCAACATTGCCAAGCTTTATAGCAAGGCTCAAGACAGCAATGACGTGCCAAAGACGATCTTCTACTCGCTCAACGATAACGACTGGATGCAATTGGCAACGCTGATGGGATGCTTCCAAGGCGATGGCGGCGTTGAACGGCTGCAGCTGGGTGCTGGTTGGTGGTTCAATGACACGGCAGAAGGCATGGATCGTCAATTGCGGATCTTTGCCCAACAAAGTCTGCTGCCACACTTTGTCGGGATGTTGACTGATTCGCGCAGTTTCCTTTCCTATCCGCGTCATGAATACTTCCGGCGCGTACTATGCAACTTCTATGGCAAGCTGGCTGAACAAGGCCGGGTTCCAGATGATTTGGACAAGCTTGGTAAAATTGTTGAAGATATTTCATTTAACAATGCCAAGGATTACTTTGGGTTCTTTGATTAATTCCTAACCACCTTGACTGGTTCGACTTCTCTTATCCTCTAACCAAAACCTCCCGCAGTGCGAGAGGTTTTCTCGTTTATTAGATAGGATTGGTTCCGATTTTAAGGATAGGTGTTAGAATAATGAATGTAATAATAGTGGAGGATAAGGCAGATGACAGATTCAAAAAGCAAAGAGGCAGTGACGATTCAGACGATTGCCAAATTGGCTAATGTATCACATACAACTGTTTCACGAGCCTTAAATGGCAGCAGTTCCGTTAAGCCAGAAACGCGGCGTAAGATTGAACGAATCGCTAAAGAAGCGGGTTACGTACCCAATTTTAACGCACGGCGATTGGTTACTCATCGTTCTTATAACATTGGCGTGTTTTTCTCGAATTTGAATGGCGGCACTTCAGCCAGCTTTTTGTCAACCACGATTGAAACCATGGAAAAGCTGCTTTCGGCAAGCTACACGTTTTCAGTGGGCAGTATTGAAAAAGAACATGCTGCAGACAAGCTTTCTAAGCAGAACTACGACGGTATCTTGGTTATGAGTCAATCAGCTGCTGACGATGAGTTTATTGAAAGGGCTCGGCAGCAAAAGATCCCCACGGTTGTCTTAAACCGGTTTGTGGATAATCCAGAAATCGACAACTTTGCCATTGATGAAAAACTGGGGCTGCGTTTGGCAACTGAGTACGCGATTCGAATGGGGCATCGTGAGTTTGCCTTAATTGAAGGGGTAGAAAAGTTTGCCTCAACCCAATTACGAACGGCTGGTTTTAAGGAGGCACTTAAAACTCATTCCATTGATCCAGATTCTGTAATTTATAAACATGATGGTGATTACCGTCCAGCTGGTGGGAACGTTGAGATGCGGCAGATTCTTTCTTCGGGTAAGGTACCAACCTGTGTAATCTGTGAAAATGATGATATGGCGATTGGTGCGATTAATGCGTGCAGCGAGTTTGGCTACCGAGTTCCTGATGATATTTCGGTAATTGGTTTTGATGATATGCCTTATTCTCAATATTTGACGCCTGAACTCACCACGGTCCGTAAGCCAACGGAAACCATGATTCAAAAAGGAATTAAGCGCCTGCTTGAAATAATTGAAAAACCTGCTGTTGTTGAACCGGTTAGAAGAATAATTGATCCAGAAATTATCGTCCGTTCATCAGTGAAAAAAATAAATTAAGCTAATCAAAAAGCGTTACGCAGATAAATACGTAACGCTTTTATTTATTAAAGCTTATTTCTCATAAAGCTGAGGGAACTGCCGCTGAAAATCAGCAATGCTTTCATATTCTTTAGCAAGTTCGCGACTAAGCCGAATAAAAATTGGAATGAGTTTGCGATAAGCAGCAAAATTAGCTTCATTTGGCTGATAATGACGTTCTTTGCCGATGTACTTATGAATCCCATCCAGATCGCTTTCTAGGCCTAAACTCATCTTAGCTAGGTACATTGCTGCCAGACAGCCGCTTTCATAAGAATCGGGAATCGTTACCTCATGCTCATAAACATCAGCCATGATCTGTCGTCCTAATGAGGATTGAACGAAACCGCCCGCAGCCAGGATCGCTTTCGGATCACCAGTAACCTCAGTCAAGGCCAGGGTAGTCATATAAAGATTAAAGACGATTCCTTCTAAAACGGCACGAATCATGTGCGCCCGCGTATGATTGCGATTCAGCCCAAAGAAGCTGCCGCGTGCATTAGCGTCCCACAAAGGCGCACGTTCTCCACCTAAATAAGGATGGAACAGCAATCCAGCTGATCCGGCGGGTACGGTTTGCGCAATTTCAGTTAAGACGTTATAAGAGTCGCGTTTCAATAGTTTTGACGTCTCATGTTCAGCACCAAAAAGAGCGTCATGAGCCCAGTTGAAGATGATGCCACCGCTGTTGATCGGGCCGCCAACCAGATACTTTCCCTGCATAACCGGGTAGCAGTAAAGACGAGCTTTCGGATCAATCAAAGGATGATCGACAAATGAGCGGACGGCTGCTGAAGTCCCAATGTTGATGGCTAAAACACCAGTCTCTAAGGCGCCAACGCCAATCGTGGATAATGCACCGTCAGTAGCTCCCATAACCATTCGGACATTATCAGAAATGCCGATGACTTTAGCATACTCAGAACGAATACCAACAATACTATGCGTTGGCTCAACCAGTTCAGGCAGCTGTGATCGTTTGAGACCTAAAAGTTTTAGGATTTCTGGATCCCAGTCAACGCTGTGCATGTTTAAGAGACCAGTTGCGGCGGCCATGGACGTTTCTTCAGCCAAAACGTTGGTATAGCGCCAGATAATATATTCCTTGATCCCAACCCAAAAAGCAGCTTTTTCAAAAACTTCAGGGTGATCATTTTTGAGCCAGAGCAATTTATAAAAAGGCCCCATTGGATGAATTGGCAGCCCAGTTCTTTGGTAAACCTTCATCCCCATGCCATTCTCACGATACCGGCGAACATATTTTTCGGCGCGGTTGTCAGCCCAAGTGATGGAATTGGTGAGCGGCTGGTATTCGCTGTCGAGGGCAATTAAACTGTGCTGCTGAGCCGACCAGGAAATGGCGATTACCTGTTGACCATTAACGTTGGAGCAGGAAACGACTTCTTGGATGGCTGAAAGAGTAGCATTAAAAATATCGTTGGGATTTTCTTCGGCCATATCGGGCTGTTCTTGATGCAGTTGATAGCCTTTATTGGCTTTAGCATATATCTTGCCATCCAGGTCGTATAACAATGCTTTAGTGCTGGTCGTGCCAATATCAATGCCAATAATGTATTTCATTTTAATCAAGCTTCCTTGTGCAAATATTTGAATTCAGGAATCATACTGCACTAAGAAGTGATATATCAGCTTTACAACTGACAGTATTTTAAAACGGTTTCAAAGCCTAGTCAAGGTGCTGGCCAGTAGTTTGGATTTAATCTTGGCTACTAAACGCAAGCGTGACGAGCAAGTTGACCGTTAAAAATTATTTAAAATAAAAATGTTCACGATAATATTAACATTAATTCCCAATGATAAAGATTATTTATTCTAAAATAGTTTATATTTATGCCTTGACTTGTTCACGTGAACATTTATAATGAAACCGTGTTCAGGAATTACTAATATATCAGCTTGCTAAGAAAGCTTGGAGGTTTTCCTAATGGTTAATATCACAGATGATTATTTGAAAAACAAAGATGAATTTACTGAAGTCGGCATTAAGGTGCCAAACTACGATGATAAAAAAATTGCTCAAAATACGTTGACCAATCCGCGTTGGGTTCACTTTGGCGGCGGCAATTTATTCCGAGCCTTTCATGCAGCAATTGCCAGTCATTTAATTGATCAAGGCAAAATGGATTCTGGCATTATCGTTTCGGATGCCTATGATGACGGTACGATTAACGGCGTCTATCGTCCGTACAATAATCGAATTCTGCGGGTAGTTACCAAAGCAGATGGAACCAAAGATCTTGAATTGTTTGCTTCAGTAGCAAAGGCTGTCTTTTCAGGTCGAGCTACTGAGGATCCAAGCGGTCTCAATGAAATGAAACAGATCTTTACCAAACCTAGTTTGCAAGTTGTTTCTTTTTCTATTACTGAAAAGGGCTATGCCGTTAAAAATCCTGATGGTCAATACCTGCCGGCAGTTGCACGTGATCTGGAAAATGGCCCAGCAAAGCCGGAAAATACGATGTCGATGATTGCCAGCATGCTGCTGAGCCGTTATCAAAACGGTGCCAAGCCAATTGCCATGCTGAGCACTGATAACTTCTCGCAAAATGGTGACCGGTTAAAAGAAAGCATTTTAACGATTGCCAATGGTTGGCTGGAAAATGGCTTTGCAGATCAAGGTTTTATCGATTGGCTCTCAGATGATGCTAAGGTCTCTTTCCCATTGTCCATGATTGATCGAATTACGCCGAACCCATCCGAAACGGTCGAAAAAGACTTGAAGAAATTGGGGATTGAGGGCATCGACATTGTTCATACCAAGAAACACACCAATATTGCCGCTTTTGCCAATACTGAAGAGGCACATTATTTGGTAGTTGAAGACAAGTTTCCTAATGGTCGACCAGAATTTGAAGCAGCTGGCGTAATCATGACAGATCGGGACACGGTCAACTTAGCTGATGAGATGAAGGTAACGGTCTGCTTGAACCCTCTGCACACGGCTTTGGCAATTTATGGTTTAGTGTTGGGCTTTAACTCGATTGCTGCTGAAGTCAAGGACCCTGATTTAAATAGTCTGATCAAACAGATTGGCTATGTCGAAGGTCTGCCGGTAGTTAGAGATCCAAAGGTTATTAATCCAAAAGCGTTTATCGATGAATTAGTCCAAAAGCGTCTGCCAAATCCATATACTCCTGATACGCCACAACGGATTGCCACGGATACGTCACAAAAGCTGGGAATTCGTTATGGGGTAATGATTCAACACTACCTTGATGATCCAGACCGTGAGCCAAGTCAACTGAACTTTATTCCACTGGTAATTGCTGCTTGGCTGCGTTACTTGATGGCTATTGATGATCATGGCGAATCGTTTACGCCAAGCCCGGATCCGCTTTGGGACTCACTGCACAGTCAAGTTGCCAATTTAAAGCTGGGTAGTGCAGATCAAAATGTTCACGATAACATTAAAGGGATTTTGAGCAATAAGTCGATTTTTGGTAATGATCTCTATGCAGTCGGTCTGGGTGACAAGATTGAGGCTGACTTTAAAGAGATGCTGGCCGGAAAAGGCGCTATTCGTAAGACATTGGAAGAAAAACTCGCTAAGTACGGTAAAAACGTCGATTAATCAAAGGAAGGAATTTATTAATTATGTCAGAATACAAGATTGCAGTCGTTAACTCTAGCAGCTTTGGTCAGATTTTTAAGGAACACTGGTCAGAATTGGAAAAGATTGGTCAAGTTGATCGCTTTATGTTTGCACCAGATATTTCTGGCAAAGAGCTGGCCGAAAAGCTGCAAGGCTACAACATTGTCATTGCTAGTGTTACGCCAAACTTTACTAAGGAATTCTTTGACAATATTACTGGACTAGAACTGATCTCACGGCACGGGATTGGCTTTAACAGTGTTGATATTGCAGCGGCTAAAGAACATGGCGTTAAGGTAACCATCGTGCCGCCGTTGGTTGAACGTGATGCCGTTGCCGAGAACGCAGTTGCCAATTTATTTGCGATTGCTCGTCAAACTTGTGCGGCAGCCAATCGTGAAGCTGCTGGTCATTATGAAGATCGGGCACACTTCATGGGCCATCAATTTAATGGCAAGCAGTATGGGGTGATTGGTTGTGGCAATATCGGCAGTCGGGTTGCCGAGATCTTCCATTTGGTTAGTGGAGGCAAGGACGTCTTAATTGCTGACCCTCATTCACGTGCTCGTGAAGGATGGTGGGAACAAAACCCATGGGCTAAGCTGGTATCACTTGATGAATTGCTGGCTAACTGTGATTACATCTCACTGAATGCTTCATTGGATGAAAAAGATTACCACATGCTGAATGCAGAGGCCCTTAAGAAGACTAAGCAGGGCGTTTACTTTACCAACTGTGCACGTGGGGCTTTGATCGATGAAAAGGCAATGATGGATGCCGTTAAGAGCGGTCAAGTAGCCGGTTATGCATCTGATACGATGGAGGTTGAACCGGTTCCTGGTGATCATCCATTTCTGCATGATGAACACTTCTTGATTACGCCGCACACTTCTGCTTACACTTATGAATGTCTGTATGGTATGGGCGAAAAGTGTGTTTCCGATGTTAAGAATCTGGTAGCTGGCAAGCCATTGGTACGTGAACTGACCAGTGAATTAGACTAGCAACAAACAAAGTCGCAGCGATTTTTCGCTGCGGCTTTTTGAAAGGAGAAAATTATGGCCGATCCTTTAAATATCTTGCATACGGTTGGCTTTGAAGCTTTATATCCAATTGTGCGCTGTGAAATCAAATTTAATCAACCTTTGGATGCTGAAAGATTAGAAAATGCAGTAGTTTCTGTGACTAAGGTCGTTCCCGAATTGATGGCAACATACGATATTGATAAAAATGAGTTTCAAAAGCTGTCAGCACCTGCAGTTAGCGTGATTCACTATGTTCAAAGAATTAATGATCAAGCTGCTGCGAAACTGGATTTTGAAACTCAGCCCCAATGGCAGATCTATTGGTCAGTCAGTGAAAACAAGTTGGTAATCTATGGCAGCCATATTTTAACTGATGGTGCAGGGTTCAAGCAGCTTTTATATTTATTGGCAGCTTGCTACACCAAAGAGCAATCAATGGATATTAAAAATCATACGGATATTGATGGTATTAAGAGATTGTTGAAGCAAATCAAGCCAACGCAGCTGAATAATGATCATCCGCAAACTCCGCTGTCTTTGCCACGACTTTGCGATTCTACAAACCAGCAGCGTCATTATCAGGTTGTTCATGATGAGCTGGATCTTAGGCAATCGCATCATCTGCACTATCAGTGTCGAAGACTGGGAATTCATCTAAATGATGCATTTATGGCAGCATATGGCAAAGCAGTTCAGCAGTATTGCGGGGTCGAGACGATTAGTTTGGCTTGTCCCACCGATATGCGCAAGTTTTTGTCAGTAGACGATCAAAAACAGTTGCGGGTCCAAAATATGACTGGCCGCTATAACATGCAGATTGAGGCCCCTTTGAGCGAATCAATGGCGGATACGGCATGGCATGTTCATCGAGCAATGAATGAGCAAAAAGAGCAATACGCGTTTTTAGAGTCATTTCGTTCAATGATTGCCAGCCTGGCTAATGGCGCTTCGGTTGCCGAACTGCAGCAAGATGTGCAGGAGCATTATCATGTTCGTGGAATTTCCTACACCAACCTTGCCATTATTGATGCTGAAAAACTGAATTTTGGTGATGCGGTTCCCGTTTCTTGTTTAATGAGCGGTGGCTTTCGTGAAATGCCTAAATATCAAGTTGCCGTCAGTACGTTTCGCAAGCGGATCAATCTGGTTGCCAACATTATCGGCACACCCCAAGAAATTTGGTTGGCTAGAGCGGTAATGAATCAAATGAAACTGTTTTTGCTGACAATTTAAAGAAAATTAAAACCCCCTCGCTTCAAGATTCTGAAACGAGGGGGCTATCCTTTACCAGATTGGCAAAGGTTTTAAAATTTTAGTGATTCAGATGGTAAACCCATTGACGGCCATCGCGAGCCAGCAGTTCGTCAGAAGCAGCTGGGCCCATTGAACCAGGCGTGTAGTTAGGGAATTGAGGTTCTTCAATGTCCCAGAGCTTGCGAATAACGTCAACGAACTTCCATGCGTAGGCAATTTCAGCCCATGATGCAAAGTTGGTGTGGTTGCCTTCCAGTGCATCGTGGAAGAGACGTTCATATGGTTCTGGTGATTCGTTCTTGGCTTCATCGCTTTGCAGGTACTTCAGGTCAACTGGTTCAGTCGTGAAGCCTTGGCCGGCGCGCTTAGCGTTCAGACGCAGTGAGAAGCCAGAGTTTGGTTCAACAAAGATCGTCAAGACATTGGAGTTCAGTGATTGTTCACTCTTCATCCGTGGGTTGGCAAAGATGTCGATCAGTGGCTTCTTGAAGACAACGTCGATACGGGTAAACTTGTCAGCCAGCTTCTTACCAGTCCGTACGTAGAATGGCACACCAGACCAGCGATAGTTGTCAAACATCAGCTTGGCAGCAACAAAGGTTTCCGTAATGGAGTTTGGATCAACACCGTCTTCATTGCGGTAGGCATGCGTATCATCGCCAGCACCGTATTGGCCACGAACAAAGTTGGCAGCCGCTTCGGATGGGGTGTAGACCCGCAGTGAACGCAGTGCTTTGATCTTTTCAACCCGAACATCGGTGTCGGTAAAGGCAACTGGTTGTTCCATTGCCAGTTGAGCAACGATCTGCATGATGTGGTTTTGCAGCATGTCACGCAGCGCACCGGATTGGTCGTAGTAGCCGGCACGTTCTTCAACACCCAGTTTTTCACTCAGCGTTACTTGGATGTTGTCGATGTAGCGGTTGTTCCACAGCGATTCGATAATCGTGTTGCCAAAACGCAGTGCTTGAATGTTTTGAACCATTTCCTTACCCAGGTAGTGGTCAATCCGGAAGATTTGGTTTTCGTTGAACGTTTGTGACAGTTCATCGTTCAGCTTCTTAGCGGATTCGTAGTCACGACCAAATGGCTTTTCGATCACCAGACGGTTGAAGCCATCCTTGGTCAGCAGGTCCTGCTTCTTCAAGTTCAAGGCAATCGTGCCAAAGAATTGAGGAGCCATGGACATGTAGAACAGGCGATTGCCTTCAGCACCAAATTGCTTGTCCAGTTCTTCCAGGCGTTGCTTAAGCACAGTGTAGTGTTCAGGCTTGGTAACGTCATGGGATTGGAAGAAGAAGTGCTTGGCAAATGCCTGAGCTTGCCCTTCTTCGTTTTCCATACCGTTGACAGACTTCAAAACCATTTGTTGGAAGTCCTCATCGCTCAGCGGACGCCGAGAAGTACCGAGCAGAGCAAAGTGTTCTGCCAGGTAGCCTTTCTTGTAAAGGTTGAATAATGATGGGTACAGCTTGCGTTGTGCAAGGTCGCCGGCTGCCCCGAACAGCGTAATTAAAGCTTTATTTTCCTTAGCCAAAATGTTCACTCCTTCTGAAAATATCAGAAAATCACTCTAACGCTTAAATTATATACTTTTATGTTCAAAACTGCACTAGAAAGCGTCCCCACTTTTTGCGGAATTCTCAAATGGACCACGCCGAAAAAAAGCGCGTTCTGGGGTTTTGTTAAACGCTTATCAGACAATGGTATAGGCCGAAAATAAAATTTTATTTTAGCGTTTAGCGTTGATCTAACGTTAAAGCAATCGCTTGCACATATCTGATTTTTTAGTAAAAAAACACGCCTGCTTCAAGCACGCGTGTTTTTGATGATCAGTAATTAGTCGACGTAAGGCTTGCGTTCGCTCAAAACGCCAAAAATGGTGAAGACAACGGCAACCAGCATGGTAGTTAGCTCACCGGCAAACCATGAACCGCTGGCAGCCTTAAGATTACCGACGAGCATCGGACCAAATGCGGCCAGCAGATAGCCTAATGATTGAGCCATGCCGGACAGTTTTCCCGTGTTAACCGGAGTCTTGGTCTTTAAACTAAACAGCGTCATGATCAGGGCAAACGTTGCCGAGGTTCCGATTGCCAAGATCAAACTGACAAAGACAAACCAGCCAAAGCTATGGAATGGCATCATCAAGCCAAGATACCCCAGAATCGTGAAGATACCGGCACCGAGAATCAGCGGTGTTCGATTGCTTAGCTTGGTTGCCCATAATGGCGCTAAAAAGGCTCCTGGCATGGAGAACAGCTGGAACAGCCCCGCAATCAGACTTGACTGATTGCTGCTTAAACCGGCACTGATTGCAATTGATGGCAGCCAGGCAACCGTTGTATAAAAGACGAATGATGACAGACCAAAGTAGACCAAAATCAGCCAAGCCGTCTTGTTTTTCCACATGTTGATGCCAGTACTGGTGGCTTCGCTGGTTCCACGCTGGTTGAAACGCAGATTTGGCAGCCATAATACCAATGTCGCCAACACCAGCATGCTGAGGAGCATTACTGAGAACTGCCAGCTGCTGTTTTGCGCAACTGGGGTAATGGCATAAGCACCAATTGCTGAGAAGAGCGCTAATGAAACATTATAAAGACTAGTCATTGAACCGATCTTGTCAGGCAGGTTTTCAGTGATGATGGCAGGCAGGAGCACATTCAAAAAAGTAATCCCAATGCCGACCAGCAGCGTGCCGATCATTAATGAATCATAGTTGAGAACCCGCAGCCAAGAGCCGGCAAATAAGATCAGCAGGGCAATGGCAATCGTCAATTCATTGCCAAGCTTTTGTCCGATCATTGGTACTACGACCGCGACCAAACCAAAACAGATCAAAGGAATCGTAGTTAAAATCCCCAGACTGGTAGTGGCAACGTGAAATGAGGCGGCAATCTCGCCAACGATTGAAGGGATCGAGGTTACCGGCGTCCGCATGCAGGCGCCCAGCAGGAAAATGCCTAAAACCAGAAAGGCGCTGTGTTTGCGCGTGTTGTTCAAAATATCATTCCTTTCTTGATTAATGAATAGTTGGTTATTTATTTCCGCTTTTTTCTAAGACCACGTCATTGTAACATGAATCTGCACAAAGTTTAACGATTTACATGCAACAAAATCTATATGAACGTCAAAATGCAGTATTCGTCGCAATAAACGACCATTAGCGCTTACCTAGCTCTTTTTTGAATCGAAGTCGTGATTTGACGAATGACCCGTGGCTCCCTATAATTTAAAAGAACACTTTATCGGAGGAAAATTATGACGGCAAAAATCTATCCGTATTTGACTTTTGAAAATGCGCGCGAAGCCATGCATTATTACGTGGAACAATTTGGCGCCGAGATCATTTACCGTCAGCCGCTTTCAGCAGAACAAGCTGAAAATCTTGGCTTGGCATTGGATGATCTGGATGCCACGACAGCGCACGGTGAATTTTCAATTGTCGGACAGAAAATCGTCTGTGCCGATGCAACGATGGGCAATCCCCAGACTTCTTCGCTGATTTCCCTGCTTTTGGATTTTGGCGGTGATGAAGCAGGTGCCAAGGAATTATTTGATCGTTTGGCTGCCAGCGACGCACAGCGCGTAACCCTGCCTTTTGGACCGCATGAACTGGGTGGCAATCTGGGACAAATCGTTGATCAGTACGGCATTACCTGGCTGATCAGCGCAGGAATCCCACAAGAATAAATTGACGAAGCAAAAAAGCGAATCTGGTCATTGACGACTGGATTCGCTTTTTACTATTCAAAGCTGGCGGGATCGGCAATCACGTTATCGATGCCATTAGGATTGCCTGACCATTTGAATTTATCGTACCAGATGGCATGTTCTTCGGTATCCAAAGTATCGATCTGCATGCATTCGGCTGGTGACAGTTCAAAATCAAAAAGATCGGCATTTTCCCGCATGCGTTGTGGGTGCGTGGTTTTAGGGATTACGATCAGATCATGCTGCAAAGCCCAGCGCAGTTCAACTTGAGCTGGCGTTTTTTGATGACTTTGCGCAATCTTTTCGATAATCGGTTCGTGAAGGAGCGTACCATTCCCCAGTGGCGACCAGGCTTCCATTTGGATATCATGCTGCTGGCAGAAATTGACGATGGCTGGCTGATGAATCTTGGGATTGAACTCGATTTGATTAATGGCGGGCGTGATCTGGGCATGGTCCAATAGATCACGCATGCGCTCAACATCGAAATTGCAGACACCGATTGCCTTGGCCTTACCATCGGCATAGATTCGTTCCATTGCCTGCCAGGTCTGGTTGTATAAGTCGTTGACCGGCCAGTGCATCAGCAACAGATCAACGTAATCGGTCTGCAGAGCCTGCAGTTGGCCTTCAAATCCTTTGCGTACGCGGTCGTAGTCGCCTTGATCGCCATTATAGATCTTGGTAGTCAAGAAAACGCTGGCTCGGGTACGCCCGGTAGATTGAAAGGCATCCTGCATTCCTTGACCAACCGCGCTTTCGTTGCCATACTGCTTGGCCGTGTCCAGCAGCACATAGTCGTTTGCTAGGGCATCGCAAACCATCTGCCGGGTCGTTTCAAGCGGGGTCTTCCAAACGCCCAGGCCAATCTGCGGCATTAAAAGACCATTGTTTAGCCGAACTTTTGGCTGCAAATTTTGATTCAAAAAATCATCTCCATTACTGCATGAAATCGATACCATTACTAATGCTATTATAAAACTATCTGTTCACGTGAAATATTAAGAATTAAAAAAAGCATGGCTAAAGACTGCCATGCCGAAAATATTGTTGATTAGGCGTTGACCTGTTGCCAGCGCTTGGTCAGAATAGCGTAGATCTGCTCAACATCCTGACTGGTGCCACGCAGCTCGTAGTCAGCCAAGAATGGGACCTTGAATTCATAGGCATACTTGCGGGCTGTCAGACAGTACTGTTCGTTGAAATTGCGATTGCCGCTGCCAACCACGCCTAAGCACTTTTTGGCATTATCGTTTTCTGCGATGTATTCACCCAAAGCATTGGTCATCAGTTCTTTAACGCCAGAGTCAAAGCCATTGCCACCGTCCAGATAAGTTGGCACGAAAGCAAAAAATGGTTCGCTTTCGGCTGCCGGCAGTGTTTGATCGGTGATTTCCTTTAGATTGATGGTGGGCAGCTGCGGGTTGAAACTGTGCTGCTGTTGGGCGTATGCCTGCAAGCGGGTCAGAAATGAGCGGGTGTTGCCCTCGATAGAGATAAAAAGGATGTTCATGTCGTTTGATTTCCTCTTTCTTATTAATTAATAGTCGATAACTTATATTTTAGCCGATTTTTAGAGCAGTTGACACTGTCTTTTTAGTTTAAAAATGGTTTGGTGCCGCAACCACGTTATAATAAAAGCAAACGACTTAGAAAGGATGATTTTCCATGGTCGAAATAGTCACGCATAATTTGACGATTGAAGCCGATAATGGCAGTCGGTTGTCAAATATCGACCTGACGCTGCAGTCGCCTAACGTAGTAGCTTTTTGCAGTGATGATCCGCTGTTTGGTGAGACGCTGTTTTCATTGCTGCGCAAACATGGTCAGCCAACCAGTGGTATGATTCAGATCAACGACCAGCCTTTAAAGACTTTTCGCCATCCAGAAAAGTCGCTGGTGATGCTGGATGATCTTAGATTTAAGGATCGTTGGACGATTCAGCGTGCGATTCGTCAAGCGCAAAAAGGCAGTGCCAATTCAATTGATGATGAACAGGCCCGTCAGATTCTAAGCCAGTTTGATCTGGATTGGCAGCTTGTAATCAGAGACCTCAATCGAAACCAAAAAATTGAGCTGAGCATAATTCTGCTGCTGGTCAAACAGCCGTCTGTTCTTTTGCTTGACCACGCAACGGATGGCTTGACACCGCGGGAAGCAAAGGCAGTTTGGCAGCTGTTGCGCAGTTATGCTCAAAAGACTGATGCATTGATCTTGATGACCAGCAGCAATATGACGACCATGATGAGCTGCGCTGATGACATTTATTATTTCAGCCGCGGCTATTTGACCTCGACACGCCATTTGCATCCCCAAAGCGGCGTTGACTGCGTAGTCACGGTTTTCGGCACTGGATTTCCGATTGAGACGGCCCAGAAGCTGGGAGCCAGAATTCTGGAAGAAGCGCCGCAAGAAACCCGTTTTTTATATGCGGGCAATATTCAAGCAATTCTGCCGCTGCTGGAGCAAAGCACGATTACTGACGTTCGGATTGAGGATGCCACGGTAGCAGACGAACTGATGACCTACTAGTAAAATGAGGTGAGATTATGAATCGAATCGTATTGATTGGGCGGCGTAATGATGGTTTGCGCGAGCGCCTGCTGTCATTGCTGCCGGATGCTGTGGTAGAGCCAAGTTTTCATTTTAAGCTGCAAAGCCAAGACGTCTTGTGCTGGCTGCCTAAGCCTGACGATCCGGTTGACCAGGATGTCTATGACCTGGTTGACCTGATTGATGACAGTAACGTAACGCCAGCAAAGATCGTAATGCTCTCAATTGCCGGCACAGCCGATGATGCCACTGATGAACAGCTGCAGAAATGGTATGGCAAATCGGCTTTGGATATGGTATTGGCTCATCAATATGCGATTAAGATGATTGACGAGCTGGAGTTTCCATATGTGATCGTGCGGGCGCTGCCAATTGTTCCACGCGAAACAGCCTTAAAGATTATTGGCGAGGGCCAGCCGCTAACGGGACAGGCAGTTGGTTTAGCTCAGGCTGCCAATGTATTGAAGATGGCATTGACGACTGATCAATACCGCAATCAATCTGTGGGCATCGAAGACTAAATTATGAATGCTTTAACGACCAATCAAATGTAGTAATGCTGTATACTGGTTTCGAAGACTATCTAATTACTCGAAATGGAGGAACCAAAATGACGAGTTTTGAACGCTGGCAGGCTAACCTGGGCAAGATTCAGCTGCCACACTGGGATGAGCTGCCAGACTTGGATCTTTATGTCGACCAGGTTGTTGCCTTGGTTAATGATCGCGCTATGGGAATGGGCATCGCGCCGATTACCAAGTCGATGATCAACAACTATGTAAAAAAAGGCATCATCATGGCGCCAGTAAAAAAGAAGTACTCGCGCTACCAGCTGGCCGCGGTGATTATGATTGCCATGCTCAAGGGCAGCTTTTCGATTCCTTCAATTCATGAGGGCATCAAACAGGTTACGATCAATAATTATCCGCAGCAGGCCTATGATCGCTTCGTCGACTTGATGAATGCCCGGCTGCATAATGAATCAGCAGCGGTCGACAATCAGCTTGACCCGGTGAATGACCAGCTGATCAATTACGTTGTGGAAACGCTGTTCAACCGGATGCAGGCTGCCGAGCTGCTAAAGACCATGCAGGAAACTCAACAGCCGCGCGACGTCAAGAAGGGCTAATCAAGTGCTTGAGCCAGTCTGGTTAGATAAGCATGACTCTGCAGCTGTTCTTGGCAGTCTTCCTGGTTGGAGAGATTGATCTCGTAAATGCTGGTAGCATCAGGATTCAAGCATGGCAAGACACCGCGCCAGTCAATCTTGCCGGTTCCCAGTGGCAGACTGTCATGGGTTTGCCCCATTGAATCGACCAAATGATAATGAACGATCTGGTCCTTTAAATGCCGCAGCGATTTTTGCAGGCCTTGATTATTGCCGTGCAGCCAGATGAAGCAATGCGAGGTATCAAAGGCCAGCCGATAATGATGACTTAAAATCTCGTCTTCCATTGCTGGATCGCCATAGGCAAATACCGGCGCGATGGAGTTTTCAAACATGATGTGACTGCCGCCAACTTTGGCAAAACGATCCAGGCGATCAAATGCAGCTTGCTGGGCGGCCGTCAGATTAGGGTAGCAGTCGATGTATTTGGTGGTTTCCTGAGCATAGGCGCCGTGAATCAGACATTGAACGTCAAGATCCTTAGCCAAATCGATCAGCTGCATTGTGGTTTCTTCAACAAAACGATACAGTTCAGGAAACTGTTTTTCAGGGGCTACGATCTCAGTGTGGGTAGCGCCAAACTTCATTGGATGGTGCAGAACGATCCTGCTGACGCCACGGCTCTGCACGTATTGAACGGCTTCATATAAGTGCTGATAGCCATTGGGCGTGAAGTCGCTTGCGTCGGTGTAGAATTCATAGACGTCGGGATGATGCCGTAACCGGTCGTCGATCTGAGCGCGTTGGCTGCTGCCCTTTAGTCCAAGCAGTATTTTCATTTTTTAATCGCCATCCTCTAAAACAGATTATCTTAATTATTATAGGGCAATCAGCGTGGAATACACGAGCTGATTGTTTTGCCAAGCCAAAGCTCCATTACTAAAATTAAAAAAGTCTAATTTTATATTGAATTTCTAATTTAATGGTTTTATAATGATGCCAATAACTTGGAAAACGGAGATGAAATCATGGTTCAAGCATTTGCTAAGGCAACGTCTTATCAACGCTATCTGTAAATGATAGTGGTTGTGTTCGTTATGGATGCAGGCACGCAACAGCTTGTATCCGCGGAAGCTTGACATGATGCCGCCGCGGGCCGTCCCGTGGCGATTGATGATTCATCAAATTTGCCGTCACGGAGCAGCGTGGCGGTTTTTATTTTGGAAAGGATGAATGGTCAATGGAACAGCGGCATTTGAAAATGACAGAAAGTTTCGGCGTAATCGTCGTTATGTTTTTGATTTTGGGAACTTTAATCATCAAATACAAAATGAGCCCGCAGATTCCGATTCTCTGCGTCTTTACGCTGCTTTTATTTTACGGCAGGTTGCGCGGCTTTACCTGGGAGCAGGTTATCGATGGGATTGCTGAAGGGATCAAACCAGGAATTATTCCGATGATGATCTTTATGATGATTGGGCTGTTGATCAGTACCTGGCTGGCCTCAGGAACGATTGCGACGATCATGGTTATTGGCTTTGATTTGGTTTCGGTCAAATTTTTTATCCCTACTGTCTTTTTGGCTTGCGGCATCGTTGGCATCATCGTGGGTAATGCATTTACGACGATTTCAACGCTGGGCCTGGCCTTTATGGGAATTGGCCACGTTCTAGGCTTTAGCGATGCAATGACAGCTGGGGCCATCGTCGCGGGCGGCTTTTTGGGCAATAATCTATCACCGCTGTCCGATACTTCCAATCTAACCACGAGTCTGATTGGTAATCGCGTTCCGGAACATTTGAAAAACACCGCTAAATCCGCGATCCCCGCAGCAATTGCGGCTGCCGTGATCTACGCGGTAATCGGCTTTAAAAATATCAATGCGGACCTTTCACGTGTTGACGTTATCAGCAGCGCGCTCAAATCCAGTTTTCATGTTGGCGCTTGGTCGCTGCTGCCGATTCTGGTACTTTTGGTTATGTCGTTAAGACAGGTGCCGGCAATTCCTACTTTATTGGCTGGCTCGTTTACGGCCCTGGTTTTGACCAAGATCTGGACGCCATCGCTCTCGTTTGCTCAGATCAGCAGTTTGTTGATGAATGGCTTTCAGATGCATGGGAGTAAGCTGCTTGACTCGTTGATGTCTGGTGGCGGCATTACTCATATGCTGAACTCGATTGCACTGATCCTTTGTGCCTTGTCGATGGGCGGGCTTTTGATGAAGTACGGAGTCGTCGATCAATTGCTGATTGCCCTGCAGAAACTGGTCAATACGCCATTTAAGCTGGTTTTGGCAACGATCGTCAGTGGGGTCGCCGTCAATGTGATGATTGGCGAGGAATACCTTTCTGAAATTCTGCCAGGTACGGCTTTCAAATCAGCTTACGAAGAACAGCAGCTTTCCCAAAACATGCTGACGCGCTCATTAGTAGCTGGCGGGGCCGACATCAATCCACTGGTACCCTGGAGCGTCAGTGGCATCTTCATTGCTGGAACCTTAAGCCTGCATGACTACGGCTACGTTGCCTTTACGCTCTACCCGCTGCTTAATCCATTGGTGACTCTGCTTTTAGCAGCATTGCCAAAATCGAAAAAACAGCAGGCGACGGCTTGATCAAAAACAGTCAAAACCCCCGCATCTCGGCTGAAATGCGGGGGTTTAGTAATGTTAGAGATTCTTGTCCATAATAAAGGTCAGTTTTGAAAGCTCCAGACCGTGCATGATCAGCTGGCTCATCAGCTCTTTGGTGCGTTTAGCCATTTCGGCAACCATTTCATGCGTCTTCTCGCTTAAAACGTCACTTGCTTCATTGTTGTCCATTCCTTCAGCAAGTGGGGCAGTTTCATCGATCCACTTGTAGAAGTATTGGCGGGCGTCTTTAAGGTAGTCAAGATCAGCCTGCAAAAACTCTGCATGATGGCTTTCAACGATCATAGAAAGTGCCCGGTACATCCAGTAGGCGCTCTTCAGATTCATGTTGAGCTCTTTAGGCGTGTTCTTGTAGCTGGCATCGACATCCGCGGCATTGCCAAAGAATGGAACGTATGGCGTGAACGTTGGAATCCCAAAGCTCATCCACATGATCGTTGAGGCTGCTTCTGGCAGATCAGGGCGAACCTGCAGAATGTGCGAGTTTTGGGTTCGATTCAAAGAAATTGGCCGGAACATGTGCTTTTCTTCATCCGTACCGTGGCCCAGCGGATCGTAAGGCGTGTTTTGGTAGTGACTGCTCAAAACTTCTTCAACGTCTTCCAGAGTAATCTTGTGGTCGGCCTTCATAACAAATGGCAGATCAAAGTCCAGGGGATCCATCTCAACGTCTGGGCTCAGAACCTTGTGACCATACCATTGCCGAGGCGTGTTGTAGTGCTGGTCAAAAACGGTCGCCGTACCAAAAATGTGGCGGAAGTTCCAGCCATCGCGATCCGGATTCAGATGGTGTTCTGCCACGAACTCGCGAATCGTGTCATCCCACATAAAGTTATCAGGATCATTGAAATCAACTTCTTGAATGGCGATGCGGTTGCCGGTTACCGCGTAGCAGTCATCAGGAATTCGCTGGGCAACCCAGTGATGACCAGTAATGATTTCCATATACCAGACATCGTTTTTGTCACTGAAGATTACGCCATTGCCTTCTGCAGAGCCGTATTTTTTGATCAATTGTCCCAGGTACTGAACCCCTTCGCGCGCGCTGTTGATAAAGGGCAAAGTGGCGGCAACGATCAGATCTTCGTTGATGCCGGTATCTTCAACCAATGGATCAAAGGCCAGTACTCGTTCATTAGAATAGGTGCTTTCCGTGGCGCTCATGCCAACGTTCTTTTCGTTAAAGCCGCTTTCATCAAAGACGCCTTCCGTTTTGTAGTTGACGTTGGGCGTTCCTTGGTAGCGGTAACCGTCGGCAGGACGATCAACCACGCATTTGTTAAGGTAGGCCTTAACCTGGTTGGGCTGGTTATGGTATGCCGGGTAGGTAACGAAGCGCTGTGGAGTCAGGGGACCAAACGTATCATCATTACGGGCAGCCATGGTTGAGCCATCAATGGTAGCATTTTTACCGACCAAAACCGTGGTGCAGGCAGACAGATTTTTCTTCATTCTTTAGACCTTCTTTTTTTTACAAAGATTCCTAATTGCATTATAAAAATAATTCTAAGCGTATCTGAATAGCAGGTCAATTATCCCAAACGGCTCAGCAGACTCAAAATTCCCAGCATCAGCAGATTGATCAACAGGGCAAATGCCAATGACCAATAAAAAGGAGCCAGCCAGGTTCGCAAAGTCTGGGCAACGACTGGTCCCGTCGTAAACTGACGAAGAATCAATGCCGCTGCCAAAAAGGCAATAAGCAAAGTCATCAGACCAGTGGCGGAGTTTTCCAGATCGGCACTGCTAAGATCAAAACCGCCAATGGCAATGTTGCCGATCAAAATCAGCCATAGAATCGTGCGGCCAGCCGCCAGATGAATCTGCGGCGCCTCAGTCTGAGTAATCAGGGCATGCCAAAGCGTAAAGATTCCAGGAACCAGCCATTGGGTCAGACCAATGATTGCCAGCGTACAGCCAACAACTGGAGCAATCCCGATAAAGACATTGCCAACACGCTGATAAAAACTGCGCTCGTTCCAGGCGTGATTGACATAGCCAAGAGCGTTGTCAGCTGGATTATGCGGATCAGGCACATGCAGCAGCCGAAAACTGACGATCTGATGGCCGAAAAACAATGCCGTCAGCAGATGACTCAGCTCATGAATGACAACGCCAATACCGCCAAGAATGATCTGAGCATAAAAGCCGCCGATGACAACGGACAGGGCCTTGTTGCGGCGACTGATCATAACGGTTAATGTCCCTAAGAGTACTGGGATCATTACCAAAAAGAGTCCCAGCGCGCCTAAGACTTTAAAATAGCCGTTCATGATCTTTTAATGCTGCTGCAGGTCGGCAAACTGGGCATGAACCAATTCAGCCAGTGCTTCGGCATTGACGGCGACAGAACGACCAATCTGACCAGATGAGACGTAGATCTGCTCGCTGGCTTTGGCATCATTGTCGATAAAGATCGGGTACTTATGCTTTTCCCAGATGCCAACGGGGGTATTGGCGCCGTGAACGTAGCCGGTCGTCTTAAGCAGATTTTTTAATGGAACCATGTCGACTTTTTTGTTGCCGGAAACCCGCGCTAAGGCCTTTTCATCAAGGTGGCTGTCAATTGGCACTACGCCGACTAATGGTCCGGTGGTTGGCCCTTCCAGTACCAGCGTCTTATAGATCAGATGCTCATCGATGCCCAGGTGATCAACTTGCAATGACCGGACATCGCCATCTTCAAATGTTGGAAAGACTATTTGCTGATAGGGGATGTGGTGCTTATCAAGAATCTGTTCGACTTGAGTTTTTTTAATGCGTTGTTTTTTCTTACTCATAAAGGGTCTCCTTAAATAAATTGAAATATCAGCCAGGTAATTAATCAAAAACCGCAAGCCCATTATGACATGAGTTGCCAGAATTGATAAGGCGATGATTAGGTATCCAATTAAAGATTGGGTATTAAATTTCAAGTTTTTGTCAAATCTGGGACGGACCAATTAACGTAAAAATGGTAACCAATTATCATGAGATTTGATATACTATGAACTGATTTAGATACTACAAGTTAAGACAGGGGTCGATGGACCGACCGAGGGGTAATTACATGGCAGACTTAGTATACCGCTCAGTAATGCGCGATATAAAACATAAGATACTCAATGGCGACTATGCGAATATGAAGCTTCCCGATGAACGCAGCCTTAGCAGCGACTACGGGGTCAGCCGCAGTTCCATCAAGCGGGCATTGGGAATCTTGGCGCAGCAGGGCATCATTTTTAAGAAACGTGGTTCGGGGACCTTTATCAACCCGCTCTATTTAAAAAATCAAGCGATGTTTCGCTATGAGGGCAGCAATCTGGGGATTACCGACAGTTTCAAGCTTGATGGCAAGAAACAGGGCATCAAGCTTTTGAACTATCAAGTCGTGCCGGCCAGCCAAGAAATTCAACAGGATCTTTTTTTAAACGACAATGATTTTGTCTATCAAATCAAACGGCTGCGCTTGATTGACGATCAGCCGTTCATGATTGAAACGGGTTATATTCCAATTAAAATCATGCCGACGCTTTCGCCAGCCATTGTCGAAGGATCGATCTTCAACTATTTGGAAGAATCACAGAATAAAACCGTTACGCGCTCATTTATGACGATTTCGGTTTCGCCTTCCAATGATGAGGACCAAAAAGAGCTGCATCTGAAACCTACCGAGCCAGTCGGTATTATGGAAGGTGTTTTTTTCCTGGATGATGGAACGCCATTTGAAGTCTCAAACATGCGCGTGCATTATCAATACATGAAATATAATACGTTTGTTAATCTAAACCAGGATTAGGGGGATCAATTTGATTAAGGCAATTGCCGTTGATATGGACGGTACTTTTTTAAATTCACAAAGCACGTTTGATCGACCACTGTTTGAAAAAGTCTATGCTCAGCTGCAGGCAAAAGACGTTGAATTTGTCGTCGCCAGTGGCAATCCAATCTATCAGCTGGTTGAAAAACGCTTTCCCAAAGAAGCAGATGGCATGGCTTTCGTTGCTGAAAACGGGGTTGAGCTGATTGATCGTGGTCAAGAGATCTACTGTGGTCAGTTTACTAAAGAACAGGTTGAGACGCTGGTTGCGTTTTTCCGCTCTATCCCAGGCGGCCATTTGATTATTTCGGGACGGCATCATGCCTTTGCATTTGCCGATGAAGACCCATTATTTGTAAAACGCGTTCAGCCGCATTATATCCACATGCAGCAAATCAATTCATTGGCTGATATTGATGATCCGGTAGTTAAGTTTATGATGGATGTGCCACCAAAAGAAACCAGATTTTGGATGGATGAGGTCATCAAGCGGTTTGGCAAGATCGTTCATCCCGTATCAAGCGGCTATGGCAACATGGACTTGATCATTCCTGGGATGGATAAGGCAACCGGTTTGAAGCGGCTTTTGGCAGCTCGTGGTTGGCAGCCCAGTCAGCTGATGGCGTTTGGGGATGGACAAAACGATGCCACCATGCTGAAATTAGCCGGCGAGAGCTATGCCATGGCGCAAAGTGCTCCTGAAGCCATTGCGGCCGCCAAATTCCGCTGCGGCAGCAATGATGAGAACGGCGTGTTAAATAAGATCATTGAACGTTTTGATTTGAACGTTTAAAAGCCGGCCCGATTTGGGGCGGGCTTTTTTGGTTTCTTAGCAAAAATTTAGAGTGAAAAACACGCCTTTTTCGCAGAAATTCTGCTAAAATTTGGGTGTTCAATCAATCGGAGCAGCTTTGGTAAAGCCTTTTATAATAAAGACTGAAATGGATTTTTGATAATTGGACCGTATCAATTTTCAAAAAGGTTGACTTTTAGAAAAAATCCTATATCATAGATAGCGTAAATTGATTGAGGTTTACGAGACGTTATAGTCAGAACGTAGTTATTTTATTTAAGGAGTGTAATATCGATGGCAGTAAATTACGATTCCAAGGAATACTTGGAAACTGTTGACGCTTACTGGCGGGCAGCCAACTACCTTTCTGTTGGTACGCTGTTCCTGATGCACAACCCACTGCTGCGTCGCGAACTGAAGCCTTCCGACGTTAAGCCAAAGCCAATTGGTCACTGGGGTACGATTGTTCCTCAAAACTTCATTTATGCACACTTGAACCGTGTTATCAAGAAGTACAATGTAAACATGTTCTACATTGAAGGTTCAGGTCACGGTGGCCAAGTTATGGTCAACAACTCTTACCTGGACGGTTCCTACACGGAAATCTACCCAGAAATCACCCAAGACGAAGCTGGTATGGCTAAGCTGTTCAAGCACTTCTCCTTCCCAGGTGGTACTGCTTCACACGCTGCTCCTGAAACGCCAGGTTCACTGCACGAAGGTGGGGAACTGGGTTACTCCCTGTCCCACGGTGTAGGTGCAATTCTGGACAACCCAGACCAAATCGCAGCTGTTGAAATCGGTGACGGTGAAGCCGAAACTGGTCCTCTGGCTGCTTCCTGGTTCTCTGACAAGTTCATCAACCCAATCAAGGATGGTGCCGTTCTGCCTATCCTGCAAATCAACGGTTTCAAGATCTCTAACCCAACGATCCTGGCTCGGATGAGCGATGAAGAACTTACTAAGTACTTCGAAGGTATGGGCTGGAAGCCATACTTCGTTTCCGCTTACAACGGCGAAGGCTTTGATGGCTACAAGGACACCATGGAAGTTCACGAAGAAATGGCTAAGACGATGGATGCTGCTATTGAAGACATCCTGGCTATCCAAAAGCACGCTCGTGAAACCGGTGACGACTCCATGCCACAATGGCCAATGGTAATCCTGCGCGCACCTAAGGGTTGGACTGGTCCTAAGAAGGACTTGGATGGCAACCCAATCGAAAACTCATTCCGTGCTCACCAAATTCCAATTCCAGTCGCACAAGACGACATGGAACACAAGGACATGCTGATCAACTGGCTGAAGTCCTACAAGCCAGAAGAACTGTTCGACGAAAACGGTGCTCCAGTTGCCAAGGTTACGGCTAACACGCCAGAAGGCAACAAGCGGATGGCTATGAACCCAATCACTAACGGTGGTTTGGATCCTAAGCCACTGGTTATGCCAGACTACCGCAAGTACGCTGTTGACGTACAAGGCCATGGTGTTGTTAAGAAGCAAGACATGATCGAATGGGGCAAGTACCTGGACGAAATGTTCAAGCTGAACCCAGACAACTTCCGCGGCTTTGGTCCTGACGAATCCAAGTCCAACCGTCTGTACGCTGTTCTGGACAACGACAAGCGTCAATGGATGGAAGACATTCACGAACCAAACGATGAAGACTTGGCACGTCAAGGTCGGATGATCGACTCACAACTTTCCGAACACCAAGCAGAAGGTTGGCTGGAAGGTTACACGCTGACTGGTCGTCACGGTTTCTTCGCTACTTACGAATCATTCGGTCGTGTCGTTGACTCCATGCTGACTCAACACCTGAAGTGGATGCGTAAGGCTAAGGAACAATACTGGCGTCATGACTACCCAGCATTGAACTTTGTTGACACTTCTACGGTATTCCAACAAGACCACAACGGTTACACTCACCAAGATCCAGGTCTGTTGACTCACCTGTACGAAAAGGAACGTGCTGACCTGGTTAAGGAATACCTGCCAGCCGACACTAACGAACTGCTGGCTGTATCCGACAAGGCCTTCAACGACCGCGAATGCATCAACGTCTTCGTTACGTCCAAGCACCCACGTCTGCAATGGTTCTCCATCGACGAAGCTACTAACATCGTTAACCACGGTCTGGGCTACGTTGACTGGGCATCTACTGACCAAGGCGCAGAACCAGATGTTGTCTTCGTATCTGCTGGTACGGAACCAACTGAAGAAGCTCTGGCAGCTATCGACATTCTGCACGACAACTTCCCAGAACTGAAGATTCGTTACATCAACGTTGTTGAAATCATGAAGCTGATGACGCCTGACAAGAACGCTGAAGGTCTGACTGACGAAGAATTCGACCGTTACTTCACGGCTGACAAGCCAGTTATCTTCGCATGGCACGGTTTCCGTGACATGATCCAAAGCCTGTTCTTTGACCGTCACAACCACAACGTTCACATCCACAGCTACCAAGAAAATGGTGACATCACGACGCCATTTGACATGCGTGTGCTGAACGAACTTGACCGGTTCCACCTGGCTAAGGACGCTATCCTGAGCGTACCTGGCTACGAACAAAAGGCTGCTGCCTTCGTAAACGAAATGGACAACATGGTTGACAAGCACAACCACTACATCCGTACTGAAGGTAAGGACCTGCCAGAAGTTGAAGACTGGACTTGGAAGGGTCTGAAGTAATTTAACTTCGCTCGACTAAAACCTTAATATGAAAGCCGCTCGATTCATTTGAATCGGGCGGCTTTTGTTTTGCGATTTTTTAGGTCGATATCAGTGCAAAGAATGTTTATTGATCTAAATCAATTTTTTATCGAATCAGCTTCGTTTATACTTGGGATACCAACTCTAAGGGGCGACAATTATGACAAATCACATTCATCATCATCAACAGCATCTTTGTGTTGCGACCGTACCGTTGTTTAATCAGCTGGCTTTATCTGATCAGCAGAAAGTCGAAAGTCTGGTGCGTCATCATCGGTTTAGTCGTGGCGACCAGATTTTAACGCCGGCTCAAGCAGGGAAAATGATTATTGTAGAAAGCGGCGCGGTCAAGATCTATCAACTTTCGCCATCTGGACAGGAACAGATGCAAAGAATGCTGGCAGCCGGTGAACACGACGGCGAGGCCTGGCTGTTTGGAATTGAGAATACCGATACCTTTGCCCAGGCAGAGCAAACTTCTGAGATCTGTACAATATCCTATGAAGATTTTGCTAAGTTACTGAACCAGTATCCTTCGATTGCCATGCGGCTGCTGCAGCTGACTTTAAAAAGGAATCGGCAGCTGGCGATGCAAAATCATCTGTTGGGGATGGATTCGGTTGAAGAACGGCTTAAGGATTATTTGAAAGAACAGATGCAGGCAAAACATTCAAGCGAGTTTATGCTGTCAATGAAGCTAAAAGACCTGGCGACCTATCTTGGTACAACGCCAGAAACGATTTCGCGCAAGCTTAAGGTTCTTGAGCGTCAAGGATTGATCAGGCATTCAGCCCGTAAGATTGAAATCTTGACCGAGTTTTAAGATTCGGTGCTGCAGTAACGCCTATGCAAACGCTTAAATAATGGTGGAAATGAAAATGATAACGGTTTATAATATACGAAGTTAATATATGTCAAACGGTTGACATTTAGAGAATTGATGAGGGGGACAAAAATTATGCCACAAATCATTAAAGGAATTGCCGCCAGTGACGGTATTGGAATTGCTAAAGCATATCTGCTGATTGATCCGGATCTGAGCTTTGAAAAGAAAACGATTGATGATCCGGCTGCGGAATATGAGCGAGTTGAAAAAGCCTTCAGCGCCTCGATTGCTGATTTGGCGACCATCAAGCAGAACGCCAAGAGCCGCTTGAGCGATGAGGAATTGGAAGTCTTTG